>Ga0210383_10000065_pt1 | contig 119763 bp, 96 predicted proteins | sample IncBWC14OmetaG_FD_160072 | JGI IMG/M metagenome (GOLD analysis project Ga0210383, IMG submission 160072) | Forest soil microbial communities from Barre Woods Harvard Forest LTER site, Petersham, Massachusetts, United States - Inc-BW-C-14-O ...
TGTGCCGCTTCAAACCCTTGACACCCCCGGCATCAAACTGGTCCTTCCAGCGGTTATAAACGGAATTGGACAGATTGTGCTTTCGCAGGATAGCCGTTAAACCCTGTTCCCTGGCCTCCTGAATGATTTGTAGTTTTTGATCCACTGAAAAGGACCTTCTTTGCTTAGCCATAGACATAAATTTAAAACATTAATCTATGTCTCTTCTGAACTCACTTTTTTGTCCAGGCATTTAGGGGGCTAAATCATGGTAGCGTGGACAGACAAATGGGAAAATACTGCAGGTGGCGATGAAGACCTCGTCTAACGGTTTCCCTTTGTCAGGTGATGTTGAATCGCCTCCAATTCTTCTGTAAATCCAGGCAAATCGTTTTTGATCGTATTCCAAACCAATGGCAGATCCGTTCCGAAGTATTCGTGAATTAATCTATTTCGCATACCCTTTATCAATATCCATGGAATTTGCGGGTTTGCGTTTTTCACATCGTCGGCAAGTTGATTGACAGCCTCACCGATTACTTGAATGTTATACAAACAGGCTTCGATGACCATGAAATTATTGGAAAACTCATCGAAAGAAAGATTAACGGTGTATGTTTCGATGTGCTTGATACATCGTAGAATATCACTTACAACAATCGATGGAGTACGTTTAGACATATAATATATCCTTTTCGACCGAAGAGAGGTAAACGGGTTTGATGGATCGTTTTGGAACAACGTCCACCTTTGTTCCGAATAGGTCTTCGATCTCATTGGCCATTGCTACGAAATTGAGCCCCATTGGACCGTTGAATTCGACGGCTACGTCAATATCACTGTTCTCCGTGGCTTCTCCACGGGCGTAGGAGCCAAACACACCCAAACGGGAGATAGGATACTTCCGTTGGAGCTCCGGTTTAAAGGCGCGAAGCTTTTGCAATATAGTTTCTAACGTATACATTACCTGCAAGTTACATTTATTTTTCAACTTGTGAAAGCCGCAACGGCTTGGACAAGATGTTTAGGTTTCGTTCTGGCAGTTTGACTTGAGGATGGCATAAAATAGAAAGATGATGAAACCCATCTCAATCAATGCCCGAAGGATTTTAGACTTCATGTTCGAAAGGTAATCCCAAAAGAGATGATCATCGATGTTTAACAAACGAGCCATTAACGGGATACACAATAAATAGATAATCAATAACTTAATTCGGCGACCAACCGCGAGTCCGCTAAAAAGTGGTTCGAGAAACGTCCAGGTAGGCCAACCAAACAGGACAGATCAATAACTTCTTTGGTTTGTCCTGTTTCATTTTTGATGCCATCCACACAACTTACTTCATTGTCAATCGTCTTCCCCCCGTTAAAACACCCATTTTTTCTAAAATCAATGACATTAGTGAAAACAGCCTTTTTCCGGGGCGATTCGGATCGTACCTTTAAGGTGGGTCGCTATTTTCCTTCCAATTCAAAAAACTTTACTATATGGCACCGATAATTATTCTTGCAGGCATTGTTCTCGTGGTTGTTATTATTATCGTAGCCGCAGCCAAAAGAGGCGCCCCTTCCGCCGGGCGCTCCCGCCCGCCAGTTTTTAAGAAGCCCTACAATGCTTTCACGGATCCGAACAATCCGGCGAACCCCAACTCCCGGTTGAACCCTAATAATCCGATGAATCCGATGAATCCCAATAATCCAGCTTCTCCTTTAAACCCCAACAATCCGGCGAATCCCAACTCGCGGCTGAACCCTAATAATCCACGGAATCCGATGAATCCCAATAATCCTGCGTCTCCTTTAAACCCCAACAATCCGGCGAACCCCAATTCCCGGCTGAACCCTAATAATCCAATGAATCCTTTTAGGAGACGTTGATACATTTCGTGACGAGTGAAGGCGTAGATCTTCTTAGTTTCAGTTCTCGAGCTTAAAACGTACCGGCACGCGGAATTGCGCCGCAGCTGTTCAGCTCAACAAGAGGTTTGTCGGGTTGCACGTTGATCCATGCACCTGAGTCAGAAGGATAAAAGTAAGCGGAAGAGTCGGAGAATGGTTGGGTTTATCCGGATAAAATTAAGGGAACTTATTCGCCCCGTTCAATCAATGGAATGACTTTCGTCCCGATCAATTCGATACTCTTCATCATTTGTGCATGCGTCAGCCCTGCATTGTCCATTTGGAAGGTGAACCGGTCTATTCCGCCGAGGGCTTCGCTATGGCGTAGTATCTTCTCCGCGACCATTTCGGGATTGCCGATCACTATCGCACCGTCAGGGCCGGCCACTTCATCGAAATGCCGGCGGGTCACCGGGGGCCATCCCCTTTCCCGGCCAATCCGCGTAAACATTTCCGCGTAACCAGGATAGTACTGATCTATGGCGGACGCGGTATCCCCGGCGACATATCCCAGCGAATGCAGCGCCACTTTCATATTGGCCGGGGGATGGCCGGCGGCCAGGTAGGTCTTGCGGTAAAGATCAACCAACGGGCGAAAACGCCGGGTTTGGCCGCCGATAACGGCCACGGCCAACGGAAGGCCCAGCAGACCCGCCCGCTGAAAGGATTCCGGAGTTCCGCCGACCCCAATCCATACCGGCAGCTCGGGCTGAAAGGGACGGGGATAGATACCCTGATCATTGAGCGGCGGGCGGAATTGGCCGCGCCAGGTCACGCGCTCATTGCGGTTGATTTGAAGCAATAAGCCAAGCTTTTCTTCATATAACGCTTCGTAATCGTCCAGGTCATAGCCGAAAAGAGGAAAGGCTTCGATGAACGATCCCCTTCCGGCGACGATCTCGGCCCTTCCCCGGGAAATGAGGTCAAGGGTCGCAAATTCCTCAAAAACCCGCACGGGATCGGCGGCGCTGAGGACGGTGACGGCACTGGTCAGCCGGATCGCCTTTGTCATCGCGGCTGCCGCCGCCAGAATAACCGGGGTAGCCGAATCCAGGAACTCCCGCCGATGATGTTCGCCAATCCCGAAGATGTTTAGGCCAACTTCATCTGCCAGTCTGATCCGCTCCAGCAGCTCGGTGATCGCCCGGGCATCACTTATACCCTCCTTCGTTCCCGTCCCTATGCTCTTCGCTATAAAACTGTCTATTCCGATTTCCATGGTCCTGTTTTATCGGACAAAGATGGTGAAAGCAACATTCTTTCCGATTTCTTGTCGATTATATTGAAAATTATTTGGAAGTTACGATTTGTATCGTATCTTCATCCTACGATGGAAATCGTATCTTAACTATGGCAAAGAAACCAAAACAAAACAAGGAGGGGTCGCCGGAAAAGGCTGTTCCTACAAAGGGCGAGCTTGAAGTCCTCAAAATTTTATGGAAAAATGGTCCCTCCAGCGTCAGAATGGTGCACGACATCCTGAGCGCAAGCGTGAAGGACGTCCGGTATACATCGACGCTGAAGACGATGCAGGTGATGACCGAACGGGGTATGCTCCGCAGGGATGAGACCCGCATGACCCATGTGTATTACCCGGTGCTGGAAGAGGAAAAGACGATGGGGTCGATCCTGGACCGTTTTATTGATTCGGTATATGACGGCTCGATCAGCAACCTGCTGATCACCTTTATGAATAACAACAAATCATCGGCGGAGGAACTGAAAAAGGTAAAGGAGTTATTGAAGAAGCTGAATAAGGATAAATAATTCTCCAAAATCTTTCGTTATGCATCTCCTGTCAAATAACCAGCTGTTTATCAATCATGTTGTTACGGCGATTTGCTGGACCCTGTTCCACTCTCTTTGGCAAGGGTTGATCGCTGCCCTCCTGGCAGCGCTCATCGTGGTCCGGACGAAGCGGGCCCGCCCGACGCTCCGTTACCAGTTGCTGACGACATTGTTCTTCCTTTCGGCCTTTCTATTTGCCGCTACGCTCCTATACGAGCTGCAACATTCCGGTGTGGCCACGGGCGGCGGGTCGACAATCGGCGGAAAGATCATGATACTGAATCGAAATATTGATCATCCTGTGACCCTTCGCACCGGCGGGGAGCCATTACTTATCCAAACTGTTAGCGAACTACTTACCCGAAATTCTTCCCTGATCGTTGCTATATGGCTGGTTATTCTGAGTGTGAGAACGGCCCGAATGCTTTTCGTACTGGGGTACACCCGGCATATTGTCCGACACAGGAGCCATGAGCCGTCGCTTTACTGGAAACAGCGGCTAACCGGGCTTTGTCATCAGATGGGGATTACCAAATCTGTCACCCTGCTCGAGTCGAAGGTAGCAAAGCTGCCGATCGTCTTCGGCCAATTGAAGCCCGTCATCCTTGTGCCGGTGGGCCTTGTGACGCAGCTTGCCCCGGAACAGGTGGAGGCAATCCTACTGCATGAGCTGGCGCATATCCGCAGGAGCGATTATTTAGTCAATCTTGTCCAGAACATTATTGAGACGTTGTTCTTCTTCAACCCCGCCCTGCTGTGGCTTTCCTCCCTGATCAGGGACGAACGGGAGAACTGCTGCGATGATGTGGCAATCGGGCAGCTACGGAACAAAAAGCAATATATCGAATCACTGATCAGTTTCAGAGAGCGTTCCCTATACAGCAGTTCCCTGGCCGCCGTAGGTTTTGCCGGAAGAAAGAGCAGCTTTCTCAACCGGATCAGCCGAATAGTAGAAAATAAAAATTATACGCTTAGTCCGATTGAAAAGGGTTCTTTGGCCTGTTCTTCTGTTGTCGCCGCTTCGCTGGCGCTTGCGGTGGCCCTGCCAAATGGAACAAACCTGACTATACACTCGGCCCAATCGACTATGCCAGATACGATTTCCCGCAGGTCCATGGTCATCCTTCGGAAGTACACCGATACCCTTCCCAGCGCAGAACGATTGACAAGTACTGTACGGAGGAAGGCCAGGGCCAGGGCGGGGGATACTTTTCCGCCGCCTCCGAAACCTCCGGGACCTCCGGAACCCGGGTTTGCTGTTATTTTCGGACGAATGCACCAGGTGATCGGGGACCTGGTCAGGGAAAAGCTGGTCCCGGATTCGGCGTCCGTGCAATCTTTTGCGCTCGACAAAAATGTCTTTGTCGTAAATGACCGCCTGCAATCCGAGGCGTTCCATGAAAAATTCAAGCAAAAATACAACATCGAAGAAATGGGCCTATACTATGGTCCGGAAAAATTGCAGGGTCATGGGTATTTCTATCACGAAAAACTGACGCCGTCGTCGGGCGTCTTCTCGGAGGTACTAAGGTCAAAACGACCTATGCGTTATATCAATTTAGACCAAACCTTCGCCGATGTTGTCGATGACCTGGTTGCAGAAGGTGTCGTAAAGGATAAATCTGCCCCGGTATCCTTTCTACTGACAAACCGCAAACTGGTTGTAAATGGCCAACTCCAGCCCGAAAGCATTCACGAAAGACTGAAAGCAAAATTTATTTCCCCTAGCCAGTATACGCTGAATTCACCAGAGATGGTCGATGACCCCGACTTTGGATTGCATTATAACTCCCAAACCGGGGCAAGTGGCCTCGGTATTCACCACTGGGCGGAAAACCAGTTGCCATAAAAAACGCGTATGAAACGATTGTTCGCCGTGTTACCTGCCGTTCTATTCGCCGCCTTCGGGTTTGCCCAAAACGCTGCGCCATCCATCTCCATCAAAGGTATTGTCATCGATTCGGCTACCGTCCAGCCGATGAGCTTTGTTACCGTGACCCTTCAAGTCCCGCAATCGGGCAAAGCGGTAAAAAAAGTCGTAACAAAATCGGACGGTACGTTCGTGGTGAAGGCACCGGCGGGAGATGCTTATAACCTTGTGCTGACTTTTGTCGGCTATACAGAGAAATCAATTCCGATCAGCGGCGGTTCCTCCGATGTCGATGCCGGCAGGATACTGCTCGTCCGGTCGGCCACCCGGCTGAAGGAAGCCTCTGTCACTGCGGCAAAACCGATCGTGTCTCGGGAAGTCGACCGGCTTAGCTATGACGTACAGGCTGACCCGGAAGCTGTTTCGCTGTCCCTTCTGGAAATGATGCGGAAGGTGCCGTTGCTGAGCCTTGATGCGAACGATAATGTTTTGTTGAATGGGGGCGGCAATTACAAGATCCTGATCAACGGCCGGGAGTCGGCCATGTTTGCCAGAAATCCAACCGATATATTAAGGGCGATGCCGGCTTCCAACATCTTAAGAATCGAAGTGATCACCACTCCGCCGGCAAAATACGACGCGGAAGGGTTGTCGGGTATCATCAATATCATTACCAAAAGACATGGAGACGAAGGTTATAATATCGGGCTGAATGGAGCGTATAATACCATCTATGGTGCACAAGGGAGTGTCAACGGGACCTATAAGCAGGGGAAATTCGGATTGGCGGTTTTTGGCGTCTATGCTTTTCAGCCTAACCAGGTGACGAATTCATCTACTACAGAATATATCCCTGCTATTAACAATACCATCGCTCAGAATTCAATCAATTCAAGGCATGCGCCGGTGGAGGACGGGTCCATTGATCTAAGCTATGAGTTTGATTCCCTGAACCTGCTGACTGTTTCGGCGAATGTCTACCAGAACACGACGTACAGGCAGGGCATTCAGTCATCTGCAACCGACAGCGCGGGTATCGCACTACAGGGCTATGGTCTTCTGAACAGCTACCAGGAAGAGTACCTGGGCATCAATGCGGGGATAAATTACCAGTTAGGATTCAAACGTTCCAAAAAGGAACTGTTGACCTTTTCGTACGAGTTTACCGCCGGACCGGATGAGAAGGTGATCACTGATTCTTTCTTTTCCCGGTTGAATTATGACCCGGTGTTCTTCCCGAATTTTCATCAATACAACAACGAGAACATTGCGTACAATACCGTTCAGATCGACTATGCCGGGCCGCTCAGCAAGACGCTAAGCACGGAAGCGGGCGCGAAAGCCATCTTCCGGAGCGATTACAGCCACTTCCATGAGAATGACCTGGACAGCGCCAGCCATTCCTATCTGCCGAATATAGCGGAAACCAATGATTTCAACTACTACCAGGACGTGTACAGCCTTTATAATTCTTATCAGCTGAACATCAATAAATGGACAGCGAAAGGCGGGCTGCGACTGGAACATACGGCAGTCAATGCCAACTTCACGTCTGAAGGCGTCGCCATATCGCCCAACTACAGCAATCTGATCCCGTCGATCTCGCTGCAACGCGACTTCAAAGCATATACCCTAAATTTCGGGTATACACAGCGGATCCAACGACCTGGCATTTCGCAGCTTAGTCCCTATGTCAATCTCTCCAATCCCTTGTTTATCGTCACGGGCAATCCTAGCCTCCGGCCGGAGTTGGACAATACGTTTGAATTCACCTATAACCGGTTTGGTAAAAATTCCTTTATTGCAGGGGTCAGCTATGCCTTCTCGACGAATTCCATCCAGCGGGTAACCACGCTGCAAACAGACAGCGTCAATGGAATAAAAGACACGGTCAACTACACCAGTTACGGGAACATTGGGGTGAAGCGCAACCTGGGGCTTAACCTGAACATCCGGCTGAATCCCAGTGCGGCCTTTTCGCTGGGCCTCAACGGGCGCCTTGGTCATCTCTGGTTCAAAGGAACGTATAACGGCGAGGAGTATAGTAACCAGGGTTATACCGGCTATGCAAATGTCAATGCGCGGTATAAGTTGAACAAGGGGTATGCGATCGGGCTGAACGGCGGCTATTCCAGCGGCAGTATCACGCTGCAGGGGCATTCCGAGGGGCAGGCGTTTTCCAATTTCTATGTCTCGAAAGATGTGCTAAAAAAGAAAGGCACCATTACCTTTGTGGGGGTTAATGTTTATGCCAAATATCTAACGATCCAGAGCGTGTCCAGCGGTCCCGATTTTTCGCAGGTCTCCAATAACCAGTCTTATTATCGCTTCTTTATGATCCGGTTCAATTACCGGTTCGGGAAGCTGAATAGCGAGATCAAAAAGAATCAGCACGGGATCAATAATGATGATATCAAGTCGGGGGATTAAAAGGTCAGACATCGGTTTTCTTCTGACCAAATTTCAAACACCCTTTCATCGACCCATCTGAAGTTTTGTATTTTGCATTTTCGATAGCAGCTGGCACATTGATCACGATCTTGTTTTTGGGGATTCCAAATGCCCATTTCGTCCCGCCGGATGAAGTGAATAGCGCTTCAAACAACTTCTCCATTGCGACTGAAGGATCTTTAATCCTTGTTCCGGAACCCAACCAATGTATAATGGCCTTCTTGAGTTCCCTCCGGCCCCCGTTGACATCTGTATGCATATTAGGATCGCAACCAAGCTCTTGAGCACGGGCAAAATGAGCAACGGCGCAAAAGGCTTTGCTTGGAGATGGCTTTTGCATCTCAAAGATACCCTCGTTTGTATATTTTATCTTAACATAATAATATAAACCCATTCGCCCTATTTCAATAGATAATTGAGAAGGTTCTAGTTTCCTGGGCCACTCCTTCATTATCCGAGTATTCAACGCCATCTTGTCCTGTACGTTTTTCTTCCAGATTTTAATGCGCTGAGTCTCCATAGGGGAGTGCCGGTCGTACGAATTGTCCAAAGTCTTCCTTTTGTTTGCAATCCGAATGATCTTCTTATCCCAATCGATATTGTTCTTTTCAGTTCCCGGCACAATAGGTGGAATCAGGGTGGTGATTCCTTCAGGATCTTTCTCGCTGAAATTTGTGCACATATCCGCATACATGGTGAGATCATGGCGCCAAATATAAAGGAAGTTCTGCCGCCACACCTCGTAGACCGGGTCCTGGCGCTCAACTATAGTAACAGGCATGCCTACTGGCAGATGATTGTGCGTTACCTTCGAATATATATTGGCTTCAGCAATCGCCGCATCGTTAATAATCAGAAGCTCAATGGGTATAGGAATTACGGCAAACCTGGTCTCCAGGGTATTGATGGCTTCGTCGTACTTCCGGATACGCGAGAAATAAGGATACTTCCGGCATAATCGCCCAATCTCCGTCAAAGATGCTTGCTGTGCACGATACAGATAGGAATTCCTCCATTCATGGGCCGCCATTGGAGCGTTCTTTGAAAAGTTGATGACATCGCTCATTTGATCATCCCAGATATCTTTATCAGCTGCACGCATCAGGCTGATGGGATAGTCCGAGTATAAATAAGAAAAGCAAAAACGGATCTGTAAATAAATACCTGCCTTATTTATTTTCCCAAGGTTAATATCCGTCAGGATCCGCTCGAATCGTTGTTTGATCTCCGTCCTTAATTTCACAATGCTGGCCAACTTCGGGAAGGAAGCGACCCGGATATATTCCTGCAACTCCTTTGAATCCTCTCCTAATAAAGTTGTCGCCGCAAATCCACAAAAATCAATTTTAATGACGCCCTTGAATGGAATGGATGCGTCATTTGGTTTCGGCCGGTATGTTTTGCTATGCTCCTTCCGCTCCAGCGGAATCGCCGACATCTTGAGATTCCCAAATTCTAATTTGTCGGCCAGCAACTCAAGATATTGAATGTCGAAACAATGATTAAATATTCGAATCATAGTCTAAGGTTTAAATATAATTGGAGTGGTACGAAATACATTAAAAAAGTCCCGGGAGCAAACGAAAGGAATAATTGTCAAATTGACGGTAGGAGTACTATCTTAGTGCTCCGATCACAATTCTACTAAAGGCCGTCCTGAAAGTACTTATTTTTCCCGCCCCGCATGAAATCCCGCAAACTGCCAACCACATCAAGCGTCACCAAGCCGATCCTAAACATCCTGCAACTTATTATTTACTAATTGATTAAACGTTAGTTAAACTAATGTTCAGGGGATTGTTGACCTGAAAAATACCGTGAAAAAACGGTAGCGGGCATCGCATTCGGTCTAAAATTATCACCAATGTATGACAAGCTTGATGGTTTCTTAAAAGCAGTCCTCGCGACACTTACAGCAATCTCGATCGGCTTGGCTATTATAGCACACATCAAAAAAATTCTTGACAAGCACCCAGGTTGGAAGCTGACGCTCCTTATCCTGACGGCCGTCCTGCTTTCCCTTACGGTAATATCCTTCTTTCTTTCCCCTCCACCCAATCCCTGCAGCTTAAATTCCATGCCCTTAATATTTAAAGACGATCTATCCAACGACTCTTTCCATTATTTGAACTTACCAGGATACCCTAAGTCTCTCATCTCCGTTAGTCAGACCGACAAACTCAGGCTCCGGGCATTGGAAGAAGCCTTTAGTCGAGGTGACAGTGATATGAAAACCCACAACCTCCTCCCTTATGGTGACAGCATACTGCCATATTTCGTTAAAAAAGATCTCCTTAGCGCAAAAATAGTTGAACGCCTGCGGGACCAGCTCTTTCTATATATAAAGGAGTCTATAGATTCCGCTACATGCAGCTATACCCTTTCCCTCAGTATGGACAAAGTGAAGAACCGCGAAATAATGGATTTCATTCAGGGCATCAAGGACACAATTTGCCTTCAGACGGCCATTGACCAACTGGTGACCAGGCCACTTCAGCGAGACGGAAGGGTATCGGTTTCTCTTTGCCAGATATACAACTTCATCTGTGAAAATTGTCCGAACAGCAAAGCGGCGAGGGAATGGAGGGAAAATCCATCAAACAGGGATGGATATTGTGACAGTGTATACTTCGACAAGGGCGAGTACAAGTTATCCCTTAACAGCATGGTTCTTCTGAGACTCCTTATGAACAGCCTCATAAAACTAAATATCGGGCCGTTATCGATACAGTTCCATGGCTATTGCGATCCGTCAGCCGTCGGCAAAATTCCCTATTCCGGAAGTGGATACCGGGCGGATACTGGTGTATTGCTATCGGGCGACAGTTTGACGGCAAGGGCGTTGGGCGATAATCTAACCAGCAACGACGACCTGAGTTTTGCGAGAAGTTTTTCTTGCCTGGAATACGTGCGCCATGATTTCGGCGATCGTCAAATCCATCTTTCGTTCACCGGACATGGGGTTAGCCAGTCCAATCAACCGTGGCAGCAAAAGCGAGTCGTCTCCATAACAATTATAAAAGAAAAATGAATATGATCACATCCAACACCAACGGAGCGCGCAATTCTCCATATGAAATAGGAAAAGTCCTGGGATTGGAAGGAAAAAAAACCTCCATCGCCGATTATAAAGAAATGTTGTCGTCAATTACCGGAGCATTCAAGGAAACAGTTGATACAGCGTTCAAAACCATAAACGATCATTATAGAGAAATGGCGCATGCTTACCCGGCCCTAAGAAAAGAGTTGGAAGAAGAAGACAAAAAATACTATGAAAACACAAGAGTCTTGTTAGATCATCTGAAGGAATTATTATTGATGGCCGAAATAAATCAAAAAGACATCCCCGATATTATAAAAGACTTTAAAGAACGCGCAGTCAAACGGTTCGACAATAATAATTTGATCGTTGCCGCCGCGAAAGAAGCTTTGGAAAAGAAAATATTGGCCGTCGACACACAGCTGGCTGCCGGAATCGAAAAACTCGAAAGAGGGCACAATTCCTTTATAGAAGGTCTCAAAAGCAAAAACGTAGATGTTGTAGACTATGAACAAGGTTTTCTCGATGGGAGTTCATTAAAAGCGGCCCTATCCACTAAGTAAAATCTTTTGTTTACTTTTTTTGGTCTTTTATGATAAAATGGATTGAAAATAAACGATGGAACCGGGGAAAAGATCGGCGTAATGCCATAGCTGGAATCTACGACAAAACCCTTCGGAAATATAAGCTCTCTCCTAATGGAGATACCTTCATCAAACCGGGCTATTCCATGCCCTCTGTTGAGGAAGTTAAAAATTATATCGAAAAGCATATCAAACCCCTCATGAGTATCATCGGAGTGGTTATTTGCGATAAAATCGAAGATGTCCGGGGACGAGCACAAGCTCAACTGAATATCGTTACACGATCCATTTCCGATATGAAGCATGACGGGAATGATAACCATCCTGATTGCTTCCTCCAAGAGATAAATGAAGAAATAAAAAAAGCGCACGCAAAAGAGGCGGAGATCGAATCGACGATTTTTCCCGAAAAAAGGTTTTCCAAACTTTCGGACCCCCTGCTGGAAAAATTAAAAAAAATGCCTTCGGCGAGTACCGGCATGGCTGGCAATCAAGCCGATGAGTTAGGGAGAACACTGGGGCGCAAGGTGCTTTTAAGCGAAGTGGAACTCCTGGCCACACGGGGAAAGGACATAGCAAAAAAATTGTCTTTGAATATCAGCAAGTCAGTATACCCGCCCAGGCTTAGCTATATTATTTTGTTTTATGTCCTATGTTCGTTGCTTGCCGTGGCAGAAATCGGGTTCTCGGTACCCATCCTCCAAAATATCCTTAATGTCGCAAAGTATTTTAAATGGCATCCTGCCAATTTGTTCTTTGGTACGCTATGCGCCATAGGAATTACGATTTCCTATGCTATTCTGGCAAAGACGGGGATTGACAATACTTTGCCGGATAAAGGAAAGAAAATCCGCCTGTTCGTGATTATTGGCCTATTCATCTTTTTTATCCAGACAATTTTTTACTCTATCCCCAAAGGTTCGTTCGGGACATTTTGGTCGAATTTACCCATGGGCGCCACCATTGCTTTTTTTTCCATTGCTTTTGCCCTTTCAAATGCCTTCCTTTTCAGAAAAGTCTCCTTTCTGCATCACGTATACGCTCAGTTAAATGGCAAAACCGGTGTGCCTGCCCTTACGAAGATAAAGGAACAATATATAGAAAGGCAAAAGGAGAGTCTACTGGTGTTAAATGCAAACAAAATTAGCCTGGAAGCAGAAATCGGGTATTATGACACCCTGCGGGAGAATGTAAAGGAGAAAATAAAGCATCTTCAGGAAATCAGCATTTCCGCTTTTAATCAAGGCTTTAATAGAAAGCTGGAGGAAATCATCAGGGACAACCGGGAACCACAAATGCTCCTCCTTGACAAATTGAAAAAAATCTATGGCAGCAATGAAAAATGAGTACATGAGTATGTATAAAAATCTCCTAATGGGATGTTTCATATTACTATTGGCTTCCTGTGGGCAACCGCACCGGAAGCTGAGATTTGTATTTCTCTTCGACAAAATAACCGATACGACCTATGATGCGTTTTACAAAATCATGAGTAACTTACAGGGTAACCCTTCTGACAATTATTTAAAAGCAACCTTCAGCATCTACTGTACTTCTATGCCTAAAGGCTCTGCTGTCGTCACGACTTCTTTTTCTTATGAGGATTTGGATACGGACGACAGGGGCAGGCAAGCAAAAAATTTGCTACAGGAACTGAAGGCTATGTCCGCAGGGAATTTTTCATCAAGGTATATTTTGTTCAATCTGGGGCATATTCTTAACGAAATAAAAGACACAATGGAAGAAACCCATATTGTGATCGAATCGGAAATGATTGAAAATTCAGGCGGCCCAATTTCCGGGGACAGCTCGGAAAAAAGGGATTGGTATACCGGAGATTTCTGTTTTGCGAATAAAAATTGGGAAGCCAATTGTCCGGCACTCGAGGCTGCAAGAGCACAATTGATTTCTAAAGAAAGCGCGATTTACGGCGGTCTTTTGGACCCAAAAGAGCATCCCGAATTCAGTAAATGCCGGGTAGACTTGCAATTACACTGGTTAAATGAAGGAGTAGTAAAAGTCGCACAGCTCGGTGAAGATCATCAACTATTGAAACATTTTTGGGTTGATCTTTTCAACGGACTGAATATCAAGCCGGAAATAACGAACGGCCTCGATATCTATAGCTATGTGAATAATATTCTGGACCAACCATAGATTTTGTCTATCCCCCATCAAAACAATCTATCGGTAGGTAGGCTAAAACTTCGATACTTTTGAATTCCAAAAATTAAATCAAGCTCATCATGGAAAATAACACAATTCATTATGCAACCACGCACCATCCTGGCGCAGCGGGTAAGTGTCCTTTTATCGGAGGTCAGTTGAAACAAGTTGCGGGCGGAGGGACGAGAAACCGCGACTGGTGGCCAAACCTGCTGAACCTGGGGATCCTTCGGCTTCATTCGTCGTTGTCGGACCCGATGGACAAGGGGTTCAATTATGCGGAGGAGTTTAAGAAACTCGATCTGGCGGCGGTTAAGAAGGACATCATCGAGGTGCTGACCACGTCACAGGACTGGTGGCCCGCGGACTTCGGGAATTATGGCCCCCTGATGATCCGGATGGCCTGGCATAGCGCGGGTACGTATCGGATCTCGGACGGGCGGGGCGGCGGGAGCCGGGGCATGCAGCGGTTTGCTCCCCTGAACAGCTGGCCGGATAACGTCAACCTCGACAAGGCAAGACGTCTCCTTTGGCCGATCAAACAAAAATATGGCAAACGGCTTTCCTGGGCCGACCTGATGATCCTGACCGGGAATTGTGCCCTTGAATCGATGGGATTCAAGACGTTCGGTTTCGGCGGTGGGCGGGCGGACGTTTGGGAAGCCGCAGAAGATACGTATTGGGGATCGGAAAAGGAATGGCTGGGCAACAAACGATATGAAGGCGACCGTGACCTGGAGAATCCGCTTGGGGCGGTCCAGATGGGGCTGATCTATGTCAACCCGGAGGGTCCGGATGGTAAACCGGATCCGCTCGCTTCGGCGAAGGACATCCGGGAAACGTTCGGCCGGATGGCGATGAACGATGAAGAGACCGTGGCGCTGATCGCGGGTGGGCATTCGTTTGGCAAAACTCATGGCGCGGCGGATGCCGGAAAATATGTCGGCAAAGAACCTGCGGCGGCTGTGATTGAAGAACAGGGTCTTGGCTGGAACAATAGTTGGGGTAAGGGGAATGCCGGGCATTCCATCACCAGCGGACTGGAAGGGATCTGGACCCGCACGCCGACAAAATGGAGCAATAATTTCTTCGAGAACCTTTTCGGCTACGAGTGGGAGCTGAGCAAGAGTCCGGCGGGCGCGTTCCAATGGGTTCCGGCAGGTGGCGCCGGCGCGGGTACGGTACCTGATGCCCATGACCCGAACAAACGTCATGCGCCGACGATGCTGACCACGGATCTGGCGTTAAAGGTGGACCCGGCGTACGAAGTCATTTCCCGGCGCTTCTACGAGAACCCCGCGCTGTTCGCCGATGCCTTTGCGCGGGCGTGGTTCAAACTTACACACCGCGATATGGGTCCGAAGGTCCGGTACCTCGGTCCGGAAGTACCTGCAGAGGAACTGATCTGGCAGGACCCGGTCCCGGCAGCGGCGCATCCGCCGATCAACGATGCGGATATCGCTTCCCTGAAAAAGCAATTGTTGAATTCGGGGCTTTCCGTTTCACAGCTGGTTAGCACCGCCTGGGCTTCGGCTTCGACTTACCGGGATTCAGATCGGCGGGGCGGCGCAAATGGGGCGCGGATCCGCCTGGCACCGCAAAAAGATTGGATTGTTAATGATCCGGCGCAGCTGGCTGGGGTGTTAGCGGTCCTCGAGCGGGTTCAAAAAGACTTTGGCAAACCGGTCTCGCTGGCTGACCTGATCGTGCTTGGCGGCTGTGCGGGGGTGGAGCAGGCGGCGAAAAACGCGGGGTGTGGTGCGACGGTACCTTTTGTCGCCGGGCGCGGTGATGCGCGTCAGGATCAGACGGACGTTCAATCGTTCGAGGCGCTTGAACCGGTGGCGGATGGATTCCGGAATTATGCTCAGCCGCCCTATGCGGGGAAGGCGGAAGCGTTCCTGGTGGATAAAGCCCAGCTGCTAACGCTGACCGCGCCCGAAATGACGGTACTGGTTGGGGGGATGCGCGTGCTGGACACCAACTTCGACCATTCGCGGAGCGGAGTGTTTACCCATACCACCGGGTCACTCACCAATGATTTCTTTGTCAGCCTCCTCGATCTTGATACAACGTGGCACGCGACATCGGAGGCAGCTGACCTTTTCGAAGGTCGTGACCGGAAGACGGGGTCGGTTCGGTGGACCGCTACGCGGGTCGACCTGATCTTCGGGTCCAATTCGGAGCTGCGGGCGCTGGCGGAAGTGTATGCGTGCGACGATGCGAAGGAGAAGTTCGTTCACGATTTTATAGCGGCCTGGGTCAAGGTGATGAACCTGGACCGGTACGACCTGCATTGATTTGTGGAAATAGGGCGGCAACGCATCTCTGATTATATCGAATTTATTATTACTTTAGTCGATGTGAAAACTCCATTATTACCCGGGATCATGTTTGGTTTTCTTTTATTTTCATCCTGCAAAAAACATGAAACCAGCCCCTCACCCCACCCTCCGCCCACGACAGTGGATACGGTCAAACTCAGGCTTGTCAGCAATTCATATATCCCGGGCAATCTGAATGCGGGTCAGCAGGATACCTTCCTGCTTCATTTCAGCAAGCCCGTGCACCTGAAGTCCCTCATTTATCTGAACAGCTATTGCGATCCGACTCTCGGGAAATCATTGACCGACGGAGACAGTGTGGTGATGTTCTATAATTTCCTGTGCGGGGGGCTCGGTGGAGATTATCCGTTCGAATATTCCGTTACCGATTCATCCGGGAACACGCTGACCGACAGCGTTACTTTTCATTGCTACTACCACCGGGCGACAACCGCAGGGCAGATTCAAACGTATTTTCTTTCCCCTGATGGGAAATATGCCTGGGTACTCACCTATTCGCCAAATCAGCTTGTTTGCCTGGGTATTGCCGATACGGGATATCGAAAAACGTTCGACCTCAATTTTACTCCGATCAATGCGGGCTATAATAGTTATAACAACCTGCTCTATATTTCGGCCGTCGACTATCCGCAGACCGATACGATATATGCCATGGACCCTTCTACCGGGGAGATCGTCAAACGCATCCATCTTCCTGAAGATACCGCTACCGTTTATACATTTTCTGACGACTATGTCGGTGGTTTTGCGTTCGGCGCTAATGGATACGGAATGCTCCTCCTTCAAAACAATGCCAATGGGGCTTCCTGGCGCGTTATTGACAGCAGGCTCAATGATTCGATCTATGTCCATCCATATTTTGCGACGGTGTTTATTTCCCGAATGTCGGTTTTGAGCTCCGCAACGGTAAACTTTGACGGATCGCAGATCATCGGTCTGGAATCGGGCGGGAGCGGCCGGCTCGCCGTGCTGGATTGCAATACGCAAAATCTAACGGAGGCTTCCTTCCCCTTCTCCGGCCAGATCCTCAGCGCCTATATCGTGGCCAGTAAGACGACCAATGAGGTCTTTATGGTCAACTACCAGCCCGGGGGTATGAATCAATGCCTCCTCCAAAATTACGCGATGGTTGGCGCTTTTACCGGCTTCGACGCCTACAGCGCTTCTTCTGCAGACTTTAGCTACAGGGCCGGCGAAAGCTATTATGTGTATTATTTTGATGCCAATACCTTAGGGGTGGTGGATTATAGCACCGGGAATATTTTGAAGAGTACAGACGTGACCCCAACGCTTTCGCGTATCAGCTCAACGATTGACGGCAGTTATATCGTGTTGATGGGAACCAACAACCTGACGACGATCCAGGCGAGTGATCTGTATCCCTAAACAATACCGATCGTGGCACCCCTCAGCATCCGAATCCCCTTGTGGATGGCAGCGCGGCCGTCAGACTCGATGCCATACCAGCCGTGGAATCCACTTTGGCGGCAAGCTTCGATCATTTTAATTGTCCCCTCATCGGTGGGCTGATTGCGATAAGACATCCCTTTGGCATAGGGTAAGGTCTTTTGGAGGTAGGTGAAGTTATCGAAGTCGGGGGTCGGTTCCCGCCAGTCTGGGTAGGTGCCGAAGAACGGGTCATCGACGGCTTTCATGAGATCCACCATCCAATGGGCATCATTGGAAATGCCGCCGTGGTTTTCGATCAGGATGCTGACGCCGGCAGGTTTTGCGTATTCGAGGAGCAGGTGATACGATTCGGCGGCCCATTCGAGCGCGTCGTATCGGTCAACCTGTTGCGGCCCGCGACAATTTGTTCGGATGGCGGGGCAGCCGAGGTAATGAGCGATATCGACCCATTTGCGATGGAAAGTGGCGAATTCCTGCCGGCCCTGCCTGTGCGGGGCGCAGCCGTCACCTTCATCGTCCACCATGATCAGCACCATGGTTATACCATGTGCGTCGGCGTTGGTCTTTAATTGCTTCAGGTAGCTTTCCGTCGGCAAATCGAACAGCGTATTAACAAATTCGACGCCGTTGAGCCCAAAATCTTCCCGGGCCAGGCGGGGAAAGTCCAGTGTTGACCATTGTCCTGCGCGCCATTCTTCAATAAGGGACCATTGAGCGAGAGAGATATCGTCAAGCAATTTCATGCCTTAAGTTAAGGATTAAATAAGTAAATTGGGAGGTATGTCAAACCCGATCCGATGGGCATAGGAATCCTGGTATTCATCATTATTGTCATCACTACAATCGTTTCTTATAAGGGATTCACCAACAACCGGTTCCTGGAGGATTACGAGTTCGAGGTGGACCGGATCCTGGTGGACCGACAGTATTACCGGCTGGTAACGAGCGGATTTCTTCACACGGGTTGGCTACATCTGGGGTTCAACCTGTTTAGCCTGTATATCTTCAGCGGGGTGGTTGAAATGGGGCTGGGCAGTCTGAATTTCCTTTTGATCTATTTTGCAAGCTTAGTGGGCGGGGGTCTCTTGTCCTTATTGATCCATCGGCATCATGGCAACTACAGTTCGGTGGGCGCATCCGGCGCCATCTGTGGGGTGATGTTCGCTTCAGTGGCGCTGTTCCCGCAGATGAGGATCAGCATTTTCCCGTTACCGGTCTCGATCCCGAGCTGGTTGTACGCGTTGTTGTTCGTGGGGTTTAGCATTTACGGCGTCCGGTCCCGCAAGGACAACATCGGGCATGACGCACATCTGGGCGGCGCGCTCGTGGGGATGGTCCTTGCACTCGTCCTTCATCCGGCGGCGCTCGCGGAGAATTACGGCACGATCCTGCTGATCCTGGTGCCGGCCGTTATCTTCGTATACCTCATCATCACGCGGCCGGAGGTGCTGTTCGTCGACAATCTATTTTATAGGACACAAAAAGACTTCTATAGCATCGATCATGAGTGGAATGCCCGCCGGGCTGACCAGCAGCAGGAGGTCGACCGGATCCTGGATAAGATCAGCCGGTCGGGGATGGGGAGTTTGAGCCGGAAGGAGAAGCAGACGTTGAGGGAGTATTCGAAAAAAGTTTGATGGGCGTACTCACGGTTGCCCCGCGAGAGGCGGGGTCAATGATAGGTATAGAGTTTCACCCGCTGGATACTGTATTCGCCTTCGGGGATGCGGATGTGCCGGCCCTGGTGGGTCTGATCGCCGTTCATCCGTCTGCCGGGCTGCCACTTTCCGTTGACGAAGCGACCTTCTTCCACACTAAGGATGCCAGCGCGGCCCTCTCCTTTTGGCTGGAAGGTGAGCACGATGCCGGTACCGCCTACATAGAACTCATCGGGCGACAGGCCAATGATGATCCCGCCGGTCAATGGCCACAGGGTATCCTTCGCTTTTGGCGACCAGCCGAGTCTCAGGTCGTGCGCTGCCGTTATTTTGTAGTCGCCCATTTCGAGGCGGGTGGTGTCTGCGTCTTTGCTCAGGAGGACGCCATCGATCGAATGGCGTTGTTTAGCCTGGCTGATCTCTCCTGATAGCTGAGCGATCAGGTCGTAACATTTTCCAATGGGTTCGTCTTCGGGTTTCACGGTCGATTCGATCGAAAACGGCGAGAAGCCGATTGCCTGGTAGTGACCGTAGGCATAGAGGGCTTTTGCATCAGCCCCGGGCTCCAGACGATGTTCGGGGATGAACAGCACATTGTCCTTGCGGGTGTAGCGGGTGGCCCAGTAGCGGAAGTTAGGGTTATAAAAGTCGGGGGCCAGGAAGTCGATATCGGGCGCGGCGGCTTTCCAAATATCCATGACATGAGGCAGCGGGCCGGCGCTCGGGTATTCGCCGGGTTTTTTACCCGGGGCGTTGAGGGCGGCATTAAGGTAAAAGGGGATGTCGTAGATGCGTTTGCCCGCTTGTGCGATGCCCTCCGCATATTTCCCGAAGTACCAGGCCATGAAAATCTCATCGGTGGCGAGACTTTTTCCAAATACGGCTTCCCAGGTGCCGGAGGTCGGGCTGCCCATGGTATCCCATCGCGTCCTGAGCTCGGCTTCGAGGCTGTCGTGGTGCCCCTTAAGGTAATCGATCAGTTCCTTTGGGACGGGATTATTGAAGGCTTTGTTTGCGGGCGCGGAATGATCGCGGGCTTCGGGCAGCATTCCGATCTCGTTCTCTATCTGGATCATCAGAACGGTATGCTGTTGCGCGTCGATGGTCCAGAGGTGTTTGATGAGGGCGGAGAAGGCTTTCTTGTCGGCGGCGAGCGCGGCTTCAGAAAATGGGGTGATGATCTCTTCCGGCCGGCCGGTAATACCGAGGGCGCGGGGAAACCGCTGCTCGTCGGTTTTCATCCATGCAGGGACGTAGCAGCTCATGCTATTCTTCCAGGTGCCGAACCAGAGGAGGACCAGTTTCAGCCCATGCCCGCGAGCGCCGGTAATGAGCGCGTCGACGAGAGTGAAATCAAAACTGTTTTCTTTCGGCTCCAGCAAATCCCAGTAGACGGGAGCAATTACCGTGTTGAGGTGCATCTTGACGAGCCTGGGCCAGATGGGTTTCATGTATGCGATGCCGGATGCACTGGAATTACCAAGTTCGCCGCCGCGGATGAGGAAGGGGCGGCCATCTACGGATAGTTGGGTGACACTGTTGGTGCGGATCAAATGTGGCGGCTGACCATGGAGAAGGGTGGTCAGGGAGCAGCAGATGGCGAGCAGGATATAGGATCTCATTTGGATGATGAATAGGTATATGACCGTTGAACCATCGTCGTGTTGGCGAAAGAGGCGGGGGCTGGGATGACGTCGTCGGGATAGCCGTGAAAGCCGGCTGCGGCGGGCAGGCCCACGGAGCGGCCGGTCAGGTCGATGGTAAATGGATCGCCGGGCGGGCAGGAGATGATCAGGTTGAAGCCCGAATCCGGCGGGGCGTCGTATTCGAACCAACCGAGGGGGCCGGAATAGCCGGCGCCGGCGATGTCAACGTTGTCAGCCGGATGGTCGGGGTTAAAGCTTACGTGGATCGTGGTGGTGCCAGGCGCCGGCTGGCAATGCAGGTACAAGCGGCGGTGGCCATCTGTTGTGGTGTCTTTGGTTAAGACTAGGGAGGGTGCGGGCAGGTCGAGATAAGGCGCGGGGTTGATCAGCTCGCTAGCAGGTTGGGCGGCAGCGAGCGGGAACCAGTAGGTGCTGGGTTTTACGGAGGGCTGGGTGAAAAATGACTTGTTCCAACGGTCTGGTTGAGTGCTGCGGGATGCCCACCAGGCTTGATGGTCGTCGGGGCGCACGACATACCGGAGGTCGGTTTTATATGGCTTTTGGGGGTTGTAGGTGCCATACAGGACGCCAAAGCCTGCCGCCACGAGCAGGACTGCCAATCCGGTTCCCGGGATAAGCCATCTGGTCTCGCGGATCGAAAGGGAAAAGAGCGGCAGCAGCAATCCCAGCAGGAGTGCGGTCAGCGGGGCCAGCATCGCGGCCTGGGTTTGAACGTCGAATAGTTCCGCCAGGGAGTAGATGAGTGGTGCGAGAAATAGAATTGCGGGCAAGGCCCCGATCAGTAGGATAAAAGGTGACCTTTTGAGCAATGGGAATACCGCGGCGGACCCGAGCAGGGGAAAATATAAAAAATAGCTGCCGGCAGGGATGTAGCGGTAGACGAAATCAAGCAGGATTGTTTGCAGGATCAGGATGGCGATGAACAGGGAGGGCATCGACAAGCGGCGGAGTGGCCACCCATAGGCGATAGTAAATACGGTTACCGCCTCCGCGACGAGTACAAGATAGAAAGAGTAGGCGTTATAAGCATTTGGGTAATATCCAAGATAAAGAGGCCACGCCGCGCGGATGGCATCCAATGTCCATGCGGCAAGGAAATATAGCAGGACCAGCGTAATCGGATAGATGAGCAGGCCAAGCGCCGCGTGAGGAAGACGGATCTGCTTTTTGATTGTACCGGATACCAGCGCGAAAAGGACAAGGGCATTCGTGAGCAAAAGCAGGATCAAATTCGTCGTCGGGGGGTAGTGGATCAAGATATCGCCGACGGGGTTGAACCAGGTGGCGCTGCCTTCGTCGGCAGCGTGCGGGGTGTCGAGGTCGACCCGGGCGAAATGGCGGATCGATCCAAGCATATTGTCACCTTGTTCCTGCATCGTGTTCCTGTCCATATTGTCGACATTGTCGGTCCTATTGTGATAGGCCGTAAAACCTTCCGCGAAGGCATAGTCGAGACCCGGGATATGGGTCTTCAGGAGAGTAGAGAAATCCGTGTTGTTCGGGATAATTTTGAAGAGTTCGGAATACAGTGACCCGCTGCCGTGGTGGACCCCGGAGCGGGCATATTCGCCGATGATCCATCGGTTGTCCCCGCTGGTGCGGAACATGAGGCATTTGCCCTTGTCGCCGCGGGCGTCGAAATTCAGGATCAGTCCGATGTCCTGAAGGCGCGCGCTGTCTTCGGAAAAGGCCTCAGCGCCGAGGAGACCGTTCTCTTCGCCATTGGTGAAAAGGAAGAGGACATCAGCCGGCAGCGGGGCGCCGGCGCGGAGGGCCCTTGCACATTCAAGCATGGCCGCGCAGGCACTGCCGTCGTCACCCGCGCCAAGCGAGTTTGGTTCGGAATCGTAGTGCCCCATGACGAGAATCTTTTTTCCATGTCCGGAGGAGTGTAGGGTGGCGGCGATATTGATCCCGCGGGCGACCACTATCCCCTTAAATTCCGGGATGGAGACCTCAAAGGGCAACGGGGTGACGTCAAGTCCGAGCGACCGGCACGTGGAAAGAATGTAGTTTCGGACGCTGTCGTTGGCGGCAGTCCCGAGGGAATGGGGTTCGCGCGTGATGGTTTGAAGATGAGTAAGGGCGCCGGTGACATGGAATGCGGTATCGGCGGGATGGCCGTTAACGGCGGCCGGTGCTATGTCCAACCGGATGATCAACCAGCAGATAAGCAGGATAGCGACGAAGAGCCAGGTGGATTGGCGTTGGAAGGCGGCCATGCCTCTAATATAACAAAAAAATAGGGCCGGACTTGTCTGTAAACAGCCTACTTATATCGGTAACCGGCGGTCAGCGTTGGCACCGGTCGCGGCTGGGATGGCCGCGCCGGAGGCCTTTGCTGTGTCGGGTTTAGTTCTTTCCGAGGGTTTATGCAGCAAATAGACGTGAATAATTGACGCGGGTCAATCGGATGAATATCTGATTTTTTTGGGGGGGCCGCCTTATTTTTTTAAGACGCGGGCGACAGCCTCGGCCTTTGAGTTGACGTGGAGCTTAGTATAGATATTACAGATATGGGTGCGGATGGTGCTGATGCTGACGCAGTATTTGTCGGCGATCTTCTTGTAACTGAGACAGTCGACGAGGGAATAAAGGATCTCGTTCTCCCTGGTTGTCAGGCGATAATCTTCAATCAAGGTGGGGGGAGCCGACTGGAAGGACTGGATGACGCGGCGGGCGATGCTGGCGGTCATGGGTGCGCCGCCGTGGTAAAGGTCAAATATGGCCTGGACGATCTCTGCCGGAGGGGTTTTCTTTAACAGATAGCCGCTGGCCCCGGCACGGATGGCGTCGAAGATATTCTCATCATCGTCGAAGACGGTGAACATAAGTACCTGGATGGATGGGTAGTGGGTTTTGACCGTTCGGACGCCTTCGATGCCGGAAATATTGGGCAGACCGATGTCCATGAGAATGATGTCCGGCTTCGACGTACCGACTTCGCTGACGACGTTAAGCAGGTTGTTGAGGGAGGCGACACAACGCATCCCCTCGGTGTGGTTAAACAAACTCTCGAGGCTGCCGCGTAAGGTCGGGTTGTCTTCTACGATGGCGATCCTGATCATTGTCCTCAAATATCCGACAGATGCGGGAAGTTTCCAATCGGATGTTTATAGGATATTTGGGGGGGCGATCGCGGAGTGAGGGCCAGGGCGACGGAGGGAAGCGGGTAAGGTTCACGCGACCCCCACCCGGAGATCAATGCTGGTCCCTTCCCCGGGGGCAGACCGGACGGACAAACGGGCATTCATCATCGCAGCGCGGCGCTCCATACCGGAGAGACCGTTGCCGGTGGGCGGGATCGCCTGGTCAAATCCCCGACCATTGTCGCGGACGATAAGGGTCAGGTAATCGTGATCAAAGCTGACTTCCAGAAATGCCTCTGTAGCGACCGCATATTTGACGAGATTGTTGATGGCTTCCTTGAGGATGAGGTAGATGTGCTGGCGGTAATCCATCGGCAGCCGGACGGCACTGATATTCTTCTGGATGTCGATGGTATATTCGATGCCTTTGGCTTCAAAAAGGGTCGTCGCAAAATGCCGAACCCGGATCAGGAGGTTCTCCAGCGAATCATTGCGCGGGCTGATGCTCCAGACGATATCGTCCATCCGTTCCATGAGCATCATCGAGCTGTCTTTTATTTCATTCATCGTCTCCATGGTCTGGGCGCCGCTGTTCTCCCGGAGGGCGAGGTCGCTCAGAATGGAAATGGAACTGAGGGTGGAGCCGATGTCGTCGTGGAGGTCCTGGGCGATCTTGTTACGGATATGCTGCATGCGGTTCTGCAGGAGTTCGTTTGCCTTTAGCTGTTCGATGAGGTTCTCCTGGCTGCTGATCTTTTCCTTCTCGGTCATCCGGCTCTTATAGCTAAGACCGGCGGTAAAACAAAGGACTTCGAGGACAATGCCTGTCTGGGGGAAGACAAAGATATCGGGGACCCCAAGATCAATGTGGCGCTGGTTCTGAAGATAACTGAAAATGAGACCGACGATATGCCCGGTTGCGACAAAAAAGCTGCCGGAAATAATATAATAGATCAATGGACCGCCGCGCCGGTAGATATAAACGATAAACCCGATGGTGACAAGGAAGATGAGGGCGAAGACGATGGTATAGATCTCCGTTTGAACGAGACGGTTAAAGGTGAAGAGGATGAAGAGAAAGTCGCAGGCCGCGTAAACCAACAAAAAATTTTCCAACCGGATGATCCAGGTATTCAGGCGGGGATAGTCGCGGGGCATTTCGAGAAAGCTTCTGACAAAGCGGAAGTAGATAAAATAAGGCAGGATCAGCAAGGTTTTTCCGAAGTAGACGGTGAGCATCGGCCAACGGGTGAACAAAATGTCCACGCCGAACATGGATTCCTGTTTGCTAAGGAAGTACAGCGAGATCAGGGTCATGTAGAGCAGATAGTAAAGATATTCTTTCCTTCGGACCATCGCCCACTGAAAGAGCATGTAGAGCAGCTGACAAAGAAGGAAACCCATGAACAGCATTCGAAGAATGATCCCGGAGTCGCTGGCGGCAAGGTCATTGGCCAGAGCGGCGTTGAGCGAAGCGGAGTCATAGAGGGTAAGGCCATCGAAAGTCAGCTCATCGGTCCGTTGTCGAATCGTAATCGTCAGGGGCAAGGTGCTGTTTGCGGGAATAGAAAAGGGCAAGACAACCGCCTGCCGCTGCACATAGCTTGACCCCGGTGGTGTCGGCCGCATCCGGCCGCCCGGAATGCGCTGCGAACCCAGGGACACATCGACGAAATCGACCTCCCCAAAACCAAGCGAAAGCGGAAGAGTTTGGTCGGTGCTATTGCGCAAGGTCGTTGTGATGGCGAAAGCGTGGTTTCGGGGATTGTGGTTGAGTTCGACCAGGAATTGGGTCCAGGAGATGGTTCGCGTATCAACGGTACAGACCGGAGCCCCTACAACCGAGAGACCGGAGGAAGCAGCCAGATTGGTAAGGGGTGCCTGAGCCCGGGCGACGGTCATTGACAGCAAGCCAATCAGGAAGAGGGGGAAACGCTTCAAAACGGCGGTTTTTAGTCCGGCATTAAATATAGGCAAAAACGGTATGCAACGGTCGGTCGAGTTGTGTTGTCAGAATCGGAAAACCGGATTATGAGAAAAAAGATAAGTCTGCTGCTCGCGGGCGTTTGCCTGCTGTCGGTGAGCCTGCTGCTCCCGGGTTGTCTGAAAGACCGGGTCACCGGTTCCTCTAAACTTTATACGCCGGTGTATTCGCTGAAATCAACAGTATTGGCGAACATCAATGGTGATCCGGCTACTCCGATCAGCCAGACGGGCCAGATCTACATCAAAGGCTCGTATATCTTCCTGAATGAGGTCGACAAGGGGATCCATATCATCGATAACAGCAATCCCTCCAACCCGGTCCAGACGGCCTTTCTGACCATACCGGGGAACCTGAACATTGCCGTCCGGAACAATATCCTGTATGCCGATATGTACGGCGATCTATTGTCGATCGATATTTCGAATATCCATCAGGTGAAGTTCCTTGGTTCGCTGCAGGGGTTTTTCTCGGGCCGGAATTATGCGCCGGGCAACGAAGTGATCACGAGCTGGACGGTGAAAGACACGAGTTTTGCAGTTATACCGAATGGACTGATGCTCGTGCCGCAAGCCGGATATGTGAATTACATTACCGATCCCGGCGCCCCCAATGCCCTGGCTGATTATGCGACCGCGAGCTCGACTGCGCAGTCCAGCACGGGGATAGCAGGTTCCGAGGCCGTTATGACGCTGATCGGCGACTATCTGTATGCGATCCCGGAGGAGCATAGTTTGGGGGTTGTGCGGGTCACGGACTCGACGAACCCGGCGCTGATCACGACATTTTTCGCCGGGTATGACCTGGAAACGATATTTCCCATCCAGAACAACCTGCTGCTGGGGTCAAAGGAAGGCGTCTTTGTGTATTCGATCAGCAATGCCACACAGCCGACGCAGGTGGGTGAGTTCAAGCATGGGACAGCCTGTGATCCGGTGATCGCGAATGCGAGCTATGCCTATGTTACGTTGCGTTCGGGTACCGATTGCGGCGGGTCTGCCAATGAGCTGGACGTTCTGAATTCGCAGAATATCGTCGATGCTACGCTCGTCCAGTCCTATCCGATGACGGCACCGACGGGACTGTGCCTGGACGGGTCTTTGTTATTTGTCTGTGACGCGACGGTGGTCAAAGTATTCGACGCGAGTAACCCGGGCAGTCTGAAATTGCTTTCGTCGGTGCCGGTGAACAATCCCAATGATGTGATCGCGGCCAATCATGTGCTACTGGTGGTTGCGGCCGGCGGGTTGTACCAGTTCGACTACACCGATCCCAGTCATGTCACGGCGATCAGCTACCTATCCGTCAACAATTCAAAGCCATGAGGAAGGTAATTGGACTTGTCGCCGCGCTCGCGTTGTGGGCAGGTGGATGTCTCGGGCAGAATCCCATCAAGTTCCGGTCCACGGAGACTTTAGGGCTTTCCAGCGGGTCGGCAGGCAGCTATTTTCAACTACAGTCCGTGAACGGGGTCTCCAAAGGCCCGTGGTTCGCGGGGTTGGGAGCCGGCCTGGATTATTATCGCTTCCGAAGTGTTCCGTTATTCGTGTCGGTTACGCGGGATCTGGCGGTCGGGAAACGGGATTGGTTCTTCCTTTATCTCAACGGCGGCACGAACTTGCCGTGGTATAAGCGGCCGGCGGGGTCGTTGATCACACCCGACGGCGCCGCAACCAGTGTCTTCCATTCCGGGGAGTATTGGAGCGGCGGGCTGGGTTATCTGTGGAAGCTGGGTGATCATTCGAAGAAAGCGGTACTATTTTCCGCGGGATATACGGTAAAAAAGCTTAAAGAAGATCAGACGGTCGAGCGGGAATGTCTGACCCCGGGCCCATGTACGATATTGCTCCCCGAACCAGTCGTTTATGAATACTTATGCCGGGCCTATCAGCTCATGATCGGTTTTCGGTTTTGACGATGATGAGTGCCCGGCCATCCGGAGTTCGAGGCCCCAGCCGGCCAAAGGGCTGGCAGCACTCGGGCGGAAGGTGGTGAGCACGGAGGAGCGCTTCTACTTCTTCGACAGCTTCGGGCGCGACGGCGATCAGCAGTCCGCCGCTTGTCTGCGGGTCCGCCAGGATGGCTCGCTGGTCGTCGGAGGAGATCGTTCGCCGGCTCTCGGGTGACAGCCTGACCTTGTTGCCGTAACTGGTCCAGTTGCGGGTCGTGCCGCCGGGGATACAGCCTTGTTTGAGGTAGGCCGGCAAGCCGGGGATCACCGGTACCTTTTCAAAATCAATGATTGCAGTCAGGCCGCTGCCTTCGCACATTTCGGCGAGGTGGCCGAGGAGGCCGAACCCGGTTACATCGGTCATCGCAGTGACACCGCTTATCCGGCCGAGCGGTTCGCCGAGTTTATTCAGGGTAACCATACTCGTCAGGGCAAGGGCGGCGTCTTCCGGGGCGAGGACGCCCTTCTTCTGCGCAGTGGACAGGATGCCTACGCCCAATGGTTTGGTGAGGTAGAGCAGGCTGCCGGGTGTGGCGGTGGAATTCCTGCGGATATTGGTGACCGGCACGATGCCGTTGACGGCAAGGCCAAAGACGGGCTCGGGGCAATCGATACTGTGGCCGCCGGCGAGGGAGATTCCGGCTTCGGCGCAGATGGTCCTTGCACCTTCGAGGACCTCCCGGGCTGTCTCCGGCGGTAGCTTATCAATGGGCCAGCCGAGGATGGCAATTGCCAGGATGGGACGGCCGCCCATCGCGTATACGTCACTGATGGCGTTGGCGGAGGCGATGCGGCCAAAGTCGAAAGCGTCGTCGACGATGGGCATAAAAAAGTCGGTGGTCGAGATGAGGGCCTGACCGTTGCCGAGATCATAAACAGCGGCATCGTCGCGGGTGTCGTTGCCGACGAGGAGGTGATGATCGACCGGAAAGGAAGTGTCGCTATGGAGAATCTGGTCGAGGATCGCAGGAGAGATCTTGCAGCCGCAGCCGGCGCCATGCGAATACTTAGTTAACTGGATGCTCATACGGTAATGGTGTTACGGGCAATGGAGAGCAGCTGGGCGGCGTTCCGCTCCGGGTCGCCGGTGGTTGCGGCGACCGGGATGATATTGTTGGGGTCACGGGAGACAATGCCTTTCCGGTATGTCTTGTCGTAGTAGACCAATACCTGCCGGATAAAGTCGGCCATTCGGTCTTCCCGGATCGCGGTGATGGCGGCTTTGGTTTGTTCGGGACCCAGCCGTCTGCCGATGCGTTCGGTCGACTCGATGAGGAAATCCTTGTCGAGGTCACCGTATTCTGCGAGGAGCGCGGAAACCCGTTCTTCTTCCGGCACCTGCAGGTCGAACAGCGTTGCGGCCCGTACCTGATTCCAGAGGGGTTTGGGGATCAGGCATTTCCCGATGTTCTGGCTTTCGTCTTCGATCCAGACGGGCCGGCTGAGGTCCATTCCTGCGAGTTGAATGGCGAGGTTGTTCTCGAACTGTTCCTGGGTAGGTTGGATGAGGCGGTTGAGCGAGCCATAGGTTGAGCCCTGGTGCTGAGCGAGGTCTTCGAGGTCGATGGATTGTTCGCCGGAGGCACGAAGCCGTGATAGAACACGGGTCTTGCCCGAGCCGGTCATCCCGCCGATAACGGATAGCGGGTAAGGGCGTTCCCATTGACGGAAAGCCCAGTGGCGGAAGGCCTTGTAGCCGCCGCGGATCGTCTGGACCTCGAAGCCGTACAGGTCGAGAGCCCAGGCCATGGCGGCGCTGCGCATACCGCCGCGCCAGCAGTGGAGGGCGATTTTTTTCTGTGGGGCGATCTCCAATGCCTGCCGGATGAATCCGGACCACTTTGGGCCGGTCAGATCGAAGCCGAGGAGGATCGCGGCTTCGCGGCCCTGCTGTTTGTAGGTGGTACCGACTTTAACGCGTTCCTCATTGCTGAAAAGGGGGAGGTTGACAGCGCCGGGGACATGACCGTGAATGAATTCTGCGGGGGTGCGGACGTCGGCGACGGGAAAGGAGGGCCGAAGGGCCAGATACTCTTCTATGGTAATTGGACGCGACAATTTTTTGATTGTGATGAAAACCGAACTTCAAATATACGGATAGTCGAGTTTTATTACCTTTGGATATGGTTCGATTCAGAATTTTTGCCGGCTTGTTTGGGTTGATGGCGCTTGGGGTTTGTTCCAGAGCACAGTCGGTCGCGAATACGACCTGGAAGGCTTACTTTTTTGTCATGGGCGATAGCGTAACGTTACGTTTTAGCGCCGACAGCATGACTGCTCAGTCGGATTCGGGGCATGTCCTGCTGCAGTCGGGGTTCAAGGATTCGGCTAATTTTATAACCGTCGATGACTACAGCGGCCTGTGTTCCTGTCCGGACTTTCCGGGGAAATATGAGACAAGGATGAGGGGGGACACGCTGATCATTATTCCGTTTAACGATGTCTGCGATATCCGCAACAGTACGTTGATGGCAAAGAAGTGGGTACGGGTGGCGGCGCCCCCTGCCGCCGCGCCGGCCGCGAAGAAAAAGGTGAGGAAAAGGGGGTAGGGGTCAAATTTCACCGAGGAACCTCATTCGGTGTCAATCCAAATAAGAGCTTTTTTGACTCAAATTTTTTCTATACTGTAGCAATAGTGTAAACTTCACTTTGATCAATGCCGTCTTTGCCGCCAGGCAAAGGGGAGTCCGGCCGAGAATGCAAGTTTTAAAGGCCGGATACCCAATTGGTCCCTACCGAATTGAAAACATTAAGGCTCCTGGTGACGGCTGTTCTTCCACCGCTGTGCACTAATCAGGTGTCAAATATCATGGTCATTAAACCTTATTCCTATTAGCAGAATTCATCTTTTGAATTGTGGCATCTCCATGCCTTTCAATTTATTTCGAATTCCGAATCAGGTACGCTGTTGTGTGCTTGTTCGGTCACAGACCGTAAAAAAAAATGGGGCAAGGAGATGACACCTCCCGCCCCTGTGATTATTCATTTTCAAAAAGCGAAAAATGAACAAACAATCTTTTAAAGGTAGCAAAAAACAGTTACCTGTAAATGCCCAAAGCGGGAAGGAATCGCACAATTGGATCTACGCAGTCAAAGGGGTCTTTCGCGGCATAAGTACCGTTATTCGCCCGAAACAGTCGTTTATTTTCTGGCGAAAAAGAGTTAAGCCTGACGGGTCTTCGACTGAAACGATCGTCAGCTACGACATCGATTAGGGCAATTACAGGCAACGTCGAAACAAACTCCGCCTTTGCACCCGGGACATACAACGGATGCTCAGATCGTATTTGCGCTTTAAGTTGGTGGATTGGGGTTAAAGAACGAATGCCAGTGAAGCTTCCGACTCGCAGAGTAAAGATAGATGCAATACAAGAAAGTGCCAAATAAAAATGGTCTTTTTAGTCCGCATTAATAATTGACTGCTTTTCTGTTCCTGGCACTTTTTCGGTAAATTGGAGCGAAATTTATTGCAATGAATACACTAAATCTTGAAAATAAAGAATATGTGGTCCTTCCTAGAAAGGAATACGAAGAACTCCGGACCAAAGCAGCCGTTAAAGCAGCCGGCGTCAGGAAACTGTCGCTAGCTGACGGTAGGAAATTGGCTTATAAACTGATTGATAAATGGGCAAAAGGAAAGTAACGATTCTTGAACCTGCCGTTGAAGAAGTTGCCCGCATTGCGCTCTTTATTGAAGGTGAAGGCTTGCCTAAAACCGCAAAAAAATTCGTCGATGACGCCTTCAACTTTTTCGCATCTCTCTCAGATGAACGTATCATCCATCGACCTTGCAAACATCCAGCATGGAAAGCATTAAATCTAAGATGCGCGAATTTTCGAAAAAAGTATATTGTATCCTATTTGGATAACAAGAGCGAAATTATCGTTTGCGAATTTGCCTTGCAAAAAAAACTTAATATAAAATAATTCACTTTCTCGATTGAGGGGTTAGGTGCGTTACTAAATACTTTGCGACGGTGTCATATGCCATCGCATTGGGGTGCCCGTCAATTGGAATGTAATATTTGGGGTCTTTGATATCCAGGATGTCTGCAACGTTGATGACGTCAACGCCTTCTTTTCGCAGTCGTTCCAGCTTGTCGTTCAAAAGTTCGCGGTAGTACCGATTGGGGTCGCCTTTTTCGGAGATGTTGTCCCAAAACAATACAAGAAAATGGCCGCCGGACACTCTCGAATATTGGTCCATTTTCCTCATCATCCAATAAGCCTTTTCGTATTCAACCGGGGAAACGTGTTTTGCTCGCCGCTTATTTTGAATATTGATGACCATATCTTTTATAAAGGTAAAGGTGCCAAACAGGGAGGCATAGGAAGCCACCGAATAGTTGACCGGGGGCAGAGAGCCTTCATACACCAGGGAGTCGCCCGCTAATTTGAAGGAAGGACCGGGACTCCACGGGTATAATCCGCTTGCCCTCAAAACATGGTCCGGCAGCATCGTATAGACAAAAAATGTTCCGTAATTACTTGCGTTTGCGTATTCATCCATGAATATCTTGTACACGTGATGGATACCATAACCGATACCGCCGAAATTAAGGGTTGTAGTATTGTATAAGGCGCCTACCCGATAAGGTAGTGTTTCGGTATCATTTACCCCTTGCCCGAAGGTGAAGCTGCAGCCCAGGAATACAATCTTCGGAACCATGGAACGTATGGACGAGGCGTTCAAGAATCCACGCCGATCGTTGAAGCTATATGATTCGATGGAACCGGGGTATATTGTATAGTCGGCATGATAGATCATTCTACCGGACGTCGTTAGTTCGGTATCACTTAACACTCCCGTTCTATCGATCTGAAACCCTAAGACCGGGTGGGGTTTAAAAGACCATGCATTGCCATTCTTTTGGAAATATGGCCTGCTTTCCCTGAAAAAATTCCGATAGGCGATTTCAACGATGGATAAGACAAGAAAGATAGTGGTGCCTAATAAAAGAACATTGTTGATCCTTCGCTTTCGCCTGGTCAGGTAGGTCAATCCAACGAGAATCAGATTTGCGATAATGAAGAATACGACGTGTTTATTCATTGCCTGGCGCGGTTGCGGGTGTTAATGCATGGGGTATAGCTGCGGCGCGGCATTGAGCATCGGGAATTGTCGCTGGTGCCAATAGGGATACGCGGGAAGGGTTTCGCTGGCCTCATCAAGGCGTTTGACCTGATCGAGGCTGAGGTTCCAGCCGATTGCGCCGAGATTTTCGGTTAGCTGCCCGGCGTTGCGCGCGCCGATGATCAAATTGACGACAGTAGGTCGCTGCAGGAGCCAGTTGAGCGATATCTGCGCCGGAGTTTTCCCGGTCTCTTTGCTGATCTCGTCGAGGACGTCCACAATATTGTAAAGCCGATCGTCGTCAGAGGCGATACCGATGACGGGGTTTCCACCCTGAGCGACACGGGCGTCCCCGGGAAGCGGCTTGCCGCGGCGGTACTTGCCCGTGAGCTTACCGCTGGACAGCGGGCTCCAGACGATGGTGCCGATGTGCTGGTCGATCGCCAGGGGCATGAGTTCCCACTCGTAGTCGCGATGAAGAAGAGAATAATATGCCTGGTGGGCGAGGTATTTTGACCAGCCGTATCGTTCGGAGACGGTCAGCGATTTCATGAGATGCCAGCCGGAGAAGTTGGAGCAGGCGATATAGCGGACCTTCCCGGTGGAGACGAGGTGATCGAGGGCTTTGAGGGTTTCGTCGACGGGGGTATTGGCGTCGAAGCCGTGCATGTGATAGATATCGATATGATCGGTGCCGAGGCGGCGGAGGCTTTCATCGCAGGCTTTAAGCAGGAAGAGGCGGGAGGAGCCGTAATCGTTGACATCGCCGGACATGGGGAAGGTGGCCTTGGTCGAGATCAGCAGTTTGTCGCGGCGCCCCCTGATGGCCTGGCCCAGGATCTGTTCGGCGGCGCCGATGCTGTAGACATTGGCGGTGTCAAAGAGGTTGACGCCCGCTTCGAGGCATTGATCGACGAGGCGGGTGGCTTCTTCTACCTGGGTATTGCCCCATGCTTTGAAGAATTCCGTGCTGCCGCCGAAGGTTCCGGTGCCGTAGCTGAGCACTGGGATTCGGATGCCGCCTAATTGTCTGTATTCCATGACGTTTTTTTGCAAAGGTAGGGGTTGGCGTATCTTTATTCGATGAACAGGAATCTGGGTTTGTATATTCTTTTGGTTGGGGTGATCCTGGTCGTGGTGGGGATCGTCATTTACTTTTTTCATGATAAGTTGGGCAGGATCGGGCGGCTACCGGGGGATATCCGGGTGGAGCGGCCGGGATTCCGCTTGTATTTTCCGATCACAACGATGTTGCTTGCGAGCGTGGTGTTGTCATTGGCCAAATCGTATTAGCATTAACTTTATAATCTCTACGGCGAGTCTTCGTCGAAAATTTGTTGTCCGGGACAAGATTTTCGACAGTGAAAATTGCTTCTCTGGCAAATGTATCTGTAGAGTTCGTAGAGAGGGTAAAGAAAACTTCAAAGAAAAGCTAATTCCCTTTGAACGTATATGCGGGCCGCTGGGATCCAGCGGCTTTTTTATTACAGAAGTTGGGAAGGACGGGTGGCGTCGCGCCGGTGCGTCTAATTGGGGTAGTGTGGTTTTGTTCGGCTGAAGACATTATCAAAATTCTATATTTAAATAAGTGTAAACACTTACACACCATCAAATAGATTGAATAGTAGATATTTCGTATGGGTGCGGGCGCGTTTTGGAACGTGACCCCTAATCGTCAATAATGAGGCTTGTCCAATATCCACTTTTTGTCCTCTTACAGTTTGCCGGGCTCCTGGGCTTTGCTCAGTCCGGGACCCTGAAGTTTTCTCACATCGGTACGGAGGCGGGATTATCCCAAAGCAATGTGACCTGCATCCTGCGGGATAAGCAGGGCTTTATGTGGTTTGGGACTCGCGACGGGCTAAACCGGTATGACGGATATGATTTCGATGTCTACAAGAATGTACCGGAAGACTCCCTGAGCCTAAGCAGCAATTTTGTCACTTCGATCATCCAGGACCGGAAGGGCGATATCTGGGTGGGGACCTGGGGCGGTGGTCTGGATCGGTTCGACATGGAAAAACATCGTTTTATTCGCTACGGGTCGGTGATCCACTCTGATTTTATCAATGCCTTGATGGAAGATAGCAAGGGGCGGATCTGGATCGGTTCGAATGATCATGGAGTGTGGGTATACGATCCGAAAACAGGCAAAGTCGCCTTATTGACCTCCACCGCTACCGATCCGGGTAGTCTGAGCGATAATGACGTGCAGGCCATTCTGGAAGATCACGATCATCACATCTGGGTCGGCACTTCTCATGGCGGGCTCAATCTCTTTAACCCCGGCACCCATACCTTTGAGCTCTTTCCACATCGGGACGGCGACACCACGTCGCTGGCGAGCAACACGATCGCGAGATTGTTCGAGGACGGGCGGCACCGGTTATGGATCGGCACGCGGGAAGGGGGTCTGGACCTCTACGATCCCAAGCGCCACGTATTCCGGCATTTCCGCAACGATCCCCGCAATCCGAAGAGCCTGGCTAAAAATGTTGTTCTCTCCCTGGAGGATGACGACAAAGGCGATTTGTGGGTCGGCACGGAGAACGGGGGGATCAGTATCCTGGACGCGGATCTGAAGTCCTTCCGGACCTATGCCCATGACGACATCGACAATACCAGTCTGGCCAATAACTCCATCTATTCATTATACCGTGATCCCCAGGGTAATATGTGGATCGGGACCTATGACGGGGGCATCAATCTTTTTAACAAGAGCGCGAATACGTTTGCACATTACAAACACAGTACCTCCGCCGAAAGTCTTTCCAACAATATCGTACTCGATCTACTGGAAGACAAGGACCATCTGTGGGTAGGAACGGATGGCGGCGGGCTCGATGAAATGGATCGTCGGACGGGGAATTTTACGCATTTCTTCCAGGGCGCGCCAGGCGGGAAGGGCATAGGGGGAAATAATGTCCTGAGCCTCTATGAGGATCCCGCGGGCAATCTATGGGCGGGGACCTGGGGGAATGGCATTTCGGTGATCGGGAAGGACGGGAGGGTCATCCGGCAATACCGGCACAATGACGCAGACAGCAACAGCCTGGGCGGGAACAACGTGTATGCGATCAAGGATGACGGCGAAGGGACCATCTGGGTCGCCACTTATGGTGAGGGTCTGAGCCAGTTCAATACAAAGACCGGCGGGTTTCACCATTACAAACATGTGGCAATCGATCCCAACAGCCCGGGAAGCGACCGGCTTCATACGTTGCTGTCGGATAGCAACGGCATTCTCTGGATCGGAACCTACGACGGCGGTTTGGACCGTCTCGATGCCTATACGGGGATCTTTTCACATTATGTCCATGAGCCCGGCAAGAACAGTCTGAGCAACAATACCGTCAATTATATCTATGCCGACAGCCGCCATAACTTCTGGGTCTGCACCGCGGATGGACTAAATCTGCTGGACCGGAAGACAGGACATTTCACGCAGTATGGCACCAAAGACGGATTGCCGAGCGACGTTATCTTCGGAATCCTGGAGGACGACCACGGCAAGCTTTGGATTACCACCAACAATGGACTTTCGCGGTTCGATCCGGACACCCGGCAGTTCAGGAATTTCTCCGTGGCGGATGGGTTGCAGTCCAATCAGTTCAAAGCCCATTCCTGTTATAAAAGCCCATCGGGGGCCTTGTATATTGGCGGGGTGAATGGCTTCAATAGATTCTATCCGGATAGTGTCCGGGACAACCCATTCGATCCGCCGCTGATGATCACGGGCCTCTCTATCTTCAATAAGGAGGTGCCGATCGGAGATTCGGCACATCCATCGCCGCTGACGCAAGACATCACGATGACAAAGGCGATCAGGATACCGTATAGCAGCTCGGTGGTCTCGTTCGAGTTCGGATCATTGAATTATACCGTGCCGGAGAAAAAGCACTATGCCTACCGGCTGGACGGGTTCGATGACGCCTGGAACGATGTCGGTACCAAGCGGACGGCCACTTATACGAACCTGGACCCCGGCACGTATACATTCCAGGTGAAGGGATGGGATAATGACGGCAACTGGTCTCCTACCATCGCCAGTTTGACGCTGACGATCACGCCGCCGTTCTGGCAAACCTGGTGGTTCCGGCTGTTTGCGTCGGTCCTTATCCTCGCCGCGGTAGTCGCCCTTCACCGGCTGAGGCTGCATACGGTGAGGATGCAGAAGAAGAAACTGGAACTGGAGGTGGTGCAACGAACCAATCAACTGGCGGCCTCCCGGGATGAGGAGCGGCGGGCAAGAGAACAAGCGGAGAAGGCCAGCCGCGCCAAAAGTGAGTTCATGGCCAATATCAGTCACGAACTCCGGACGCCCATGAATGCTATAATCGGATTCACGGACCTCGTGCTCACCACGGAACTTCAGCGGACACAACGGGAATACCTGGAGAATGTGCACCGGTCCGGCTATAACCTGCTTGGGATTATCAATGATATCCTGGACTATTCCAAGATGGAAGCCGGCAAGCTGACCATTGAGAATACGGCCTTTAAACTTTGCCAGCTGGTAGAGCAAACCGTCGATACCCTGGCGATAAAGGCGTTTGAGAAAAAGATCGAACTGATGTGCGAGACCGATCCATCGTTGCCGGTACAGGTTATGGGAGACCCGGGCAGGATACAACAGATCCTGGTGAACCTGCTGGGGAATGCCATCAAGTTCACGGAGAAGGGCGAGGTGGTGGTTGCGTTGGAAAGAGGTTTGGTCATCCAGGGTAGTGATGGCCGGAGGTTCCAGCCGGTCACGCTGTCGGTGAAGGATACAGGGATCGGCATCCCGAAAGAGAAGATGGATCATATCTTCGAGAGTTTTACCCAGGCGGATTCTACGACGACGCGTAAATTCGGCGGTACGGGTCTGGGGCTGACGATCGCCCGGAACCTGGCGGAGATGATGGATGGCTCGTTGGATGTGCAAAGCGAATTGGGAAAAGGGAGTGTTTTTACGTTAAGCCTGTCATTGGAGATCGTGGATGAAAAGTCGACCGTTCCGGCGATACAGCGGCCGGTGCTGAAGCGGGCGCTGATCGTTGATGACAATGTCACCAATTGCCATTTGCTCGAAAATATCTTCCACTATCTGGGTGTGGATTGCCGGACTTGCACGAGCGGGCCGGAGGCGCTGGAAATCCTGGCGGCTGTCCGGGAAGAAGAGACGTTCGACCTGATCGTTACGGATCACCAGATGCCGATCATGGACGGGGTAACGCTGGTCGGGAAGATCAAAGAGCTGCTAAAGGGCAGGCGGCAGCCATTTATTCTAATGTTGTCGTCGCTGGACAAAGAGATGTGCGTGGAGGACGCGGAAAAGATCGGGATCGATATGTTCCTGTCCAAGCCGGTGAAGCTGCAGGAGCTGAATGCGATACTGCAGGCCGTTTTCGGGTCCGGGGAGGGCAGTCGCAGGAATACTGAAGCCAAACCGGAGATCCACAAGCTTACGAACAATGCGAGTATCCTGGTGGCGGAGGACGAGCCGGTCAATATGCTGCTGATCTCGGAGGTGCTGGGCAAAATGGGTTTCCGGGTGATCAAGGCGTCGAACGGCAAAGAGGTGCTGGATCTGCTGGCGGATCATCATCCGGCGGTCATCCTGATGGACGTGAATATGCCGGAGATGGACGGGCTGGAGGCTACGCAGATCATCCGATCGCTGCCGCAGCCGCAGCGGAATATCCCGATTGTAGCGTTGACGGCGGGAGCGATGAGCGAGGATCGGGAGCGGTGCCTGGGAGCCGGGATGAATAGTTTCATCTCCAAGCCGTTCCGGCTGGAGGAGATTGAGGGGGTGCTGAAAAAATACGTCAAGGTTGCATGATTACCTTATAGAGCGAACCTTTCTGGGTTGGCATTCTTTCGATATATCCGCGTTCGTCAAGCTTCTGAAGCAACCGGCGCGCGTCTTCGGTCACGAGGTCGCTTAGCAGCGCAAATTCTTCTTCCAGCATAGTCGGGAAATGTCTGAACAGGTTGACTGGTTGCGGGTCAATCAGACAGCGTTTGGCGTAGGGGTTGAGCTCAAGGATCGCCCTTTCCAGATCTTCATAATACAGATGTCCTTTTAATCGCACCGTTTGACCGTTGGCGTTTGAGAAAATGAGATATGGGAAGCTGCGAACGCCGAGCTCACGGGCAAGCTGGAGGTCCTGTTGAAAGGCGAGACGGGCGCGGCCTTCATATGCTTTGGCGAAGGCCATGAGATTTAATCCTACTTCCGATGCGGCGGCTTCGAGGTGTTTCCAGCGCATGATGTTCTTCTTCTCGAGGAAGAGCTTTTCCCTGATCCGTCTGAGGAAGAGGATCGCGATGTCGTCATCCTGAAGCTGGGCGGCTTTGACCGCAATCGACGGGGGAAAGGAGGAGGACAGCGGGTCTTCCAGCCAGATATCGCCGTCGATGGGGATTTGATAGATCTCGTTCACATCTTTCCATAAGCGGGCGGCGTCGGCCGGGCTCTTGATCTTTCCCTCACAGGTATCCCAGGAGGGGAGCAGACCGCCCATGTAATACTTTATATCGAGGTGAGGGCCGTACTCGAGGCTCATCTTTTTCAGGGCGGGCTGGATGATCCAGCAGGTGGAGCAAATGGGGTCGGTAAAATATTGGACGGTAATCTTCTTGTGCGATATTCCGTTGCGGCTTGCTTGTGTCTGGGGAGTATGGAGCGCAAGCGGGGTCTTCGACAAGTAATGCTGCGGCTGAAGAAAGGCGGTCCTGAGCTCCCGTCCCATCCGGATATGTTCCCTGATCACGGGCGCGCGCCTGTCATAATATTGCCGGAATGCGGCCTCCAGGCTGATGGAGTTGCCAAGGGCGTCTGATAATGTTTTGGCGCCTACGATGGCGTTGGTGGTGCCGGTGCTGGAGAAAGGCAGCGCCTGACCGGCGGCGTCGCCGAGCAAAACGACATTGTCTTTATGGAATGTGGGCAGAACATCAAAGTCGCGGGTATTCCAGACATAGGTCCTGTTAAAATCGTTGTCCGAGAGGATGTCGGCGACTTCGGCCGGGAAGTCCTTCAGGCTGTCGGCGCAGAACCTTCGGATGCTGCCGGCGTTCCCGTCGCGGACGTCGCCCCGGCAGGGGTCGTATTGCATGAACCAAACAAACTCATTGGCCCCCGTGGGGATCATCCCAAAGGCAAGGCCATATTGATCATGCTGGAACTTTACGAAGGTATGGCCATAGCGCTGCCAGTGTTTGCTATTACGGGTGACGCCTACGATCTCCTTATAGCAGACGGTTGTTGGGGGTAGAGGGCCGAAGAGATCTTCCCTGATCCTGGAATTCCCGCCGTCACAACCAATGAAGATGTCGCCATATTCGGTCTCGCCGTTGGTAAATGCGGCGGCCACTACCCTACCCCGCTGCCGGATGAAATGGGAAAATGATCGCCCGCGGCGCAGGTCAGCCGGCTGGAGAAGACCTTCCATATATTCGAGGAGATCCGATCGCTTCATACAGGTCCAGTTCCTGAGTTCTTCGCATTTGATCTCGCTCCCGTCGGGACGTCTTAATGAGAACAGGCTGATCCGTTCGCCGGGCATTTTCCGATTATGATCGAGGTTGAGCTGGCGCAGGATGGAAATGGCATCGTCATGCAGCAGGAAGGCGTGGCCATGAGCGGAGGCGCCGGGTTGCTTCTCGCTGACGATGACTTCCTTACCGGTTCTTTCCAGGAACGCACCGATTGCGAGACCGGCTATTCCTCCTCCAATGATGACGTATTTCATAGGTTCGTGGGTTAGGGGTTGGGGGGTTAGGGGTTAGGGGGTTTTGTTACGGATTGTACCGGTGATTCGATCGAGTGCCTCATCCAATATGGCCTTGGATGTGGCGAAGCTCAACCGGATATGGCCGGCAGCGCCGGGTCCGAACCATTCGGGCAACCCGGGGACAACGGCTACTTTGGCCTGGTCGAACAGCAGATCGCGAATTTCGATTGCGCTGCGGCCGGTCCCCGTTATATCGGCGAATGCGACATAGCAGCCTTCGGGGTATCCGCACGCGAAACCGGGGATGCGGTTCAGCCGGCTGACACAATGGTCCCGCATGGCGTGCAAATGACTGACGAATTCATTGAGCCACTGACCGCAGTGGTCCAGCGCGGCGGTGGCGGCAACTTGTGACAGGAGATTGGCGCCGTGGACGGTGGACTGGTGAAGTGAAGCTTCGTAAAGTCGGGTATAGTGCTTGCGGTTTGACGCCATGACCGCACCGATGCGCAAGCCGGCCAGGCCGTATGATTTACTGAATCCCGTGATCGTGACCGTGCGGTCGCAGAACCCGGGGTCGAGCGAGGCGATGGAGATGAATGAATGCGGCTTATAAACGATGTCACTCCAGATCTCGTCGGATAGTATGATCAGATCGTGTTGGCACGCAATTTCACCCAATTCCAGGAGCTCGTCTTTTGTAAAAACTTTTCCCGTAGGATTAAGTGGGTTACAGAGACAAATCAGCTTCGTTCTCGGCGTAATCAATTTTTTTAACCGACCGAAGTCCGCCGCGGAACCGGCCGGGATGGGAAGCGTGATCGCTTTGGCCTGCGCTTCTTCTATCGCATACCGGAACAAAAAATCCACCGGATCGAAGAGGATGGCTTCATCGCCCGGTTGGAGAAAAGCTTTGCAGGTAAGGTAGATCCCAAATGCGGCGCTGTCCACCGGAAGGATAGAGGCCGGGGAGGCGGGGATATTGCGTTTCTCCTGGAAGAAGCGGGCCATGCTATCCCTGAATTCGGGCAGCCCTTCGGGCGGACCATAGGAAAAATATCGTTTGGCCAAAAAGGCTGCGATGGCTTCGGTCACGGGCGCGGGGCAGGGAAAATCGGGGTCCGCCGCGGTGAGGGGGATGACACCTGGGGGCACAGTGGCCCAGCGCAGGTTGTGGGCTCGTTTTCGTAGGGTGGGCAGATCAACATGGGTCGGGTCAAACATGGGAAAGGATCTCGGCGATCTTTCCCTTCGCCACGGGTTTGATCAGGAAATCCAGAACCGCCGGATAGGTCTTCGATCGCTCAACCTCCTGGGGGGAAATGGAGGAGGAAACGATAAAGAGGTCGATCGGCTTGCTGATTTTCGGTTGCAATTGCGCATATTCGTCCAGGAATTCCCAGCCATCCATCACGGGCATGCTGAGATCGACAAAAATGATATCCGGCAGGGAGCTGTGGTCGTTGCAGATATTCCTGAGCCGGTCGATCGCCAGTTCACCGTCGGCAAATTCCCTGATCTCACATCCGCCGTTGATCGAACAGATGATCTTCTTTGTCAGGTAGACAAATACAGGGTCATCGTCTATGAGAAATATCGTCTTCATGAGGCTTTCCGTTTGCGGGTTGCAAATTCTATATAAAAGGTGCTGCCTTCATTTGGAGTGCTTTCCGCCCAGATCCTGCCGCCCATGGCCTCCACCTGCGTCTTGGTCATGAATAGTCCGAAGCCTTTGGCGTTGGGATGCCGGTGAAATACTTTCCCGATCTTAAAGAAATTGTTACGGTGCTTAACCAGATCGATCCCGAGGCCGTTGTCTTTTATCGACAGGGTGATCTTGTCCGCTACGCGGGTCGTCCGCAGGTGTATTTCCGGTTTCCGGTTCGGATGATGGTATTTCAACGAGTTGCTGACGAGGTTATGGAAAATGCTATTCAGATATTGGGGGGCATAGTTGATCATCGACGCGGCTTCGAAGTCGGTGGTGATCTCCGCATTGAGGCGACTGATCTCGGTCTGAAGTCCGGCGACGGTCCGGCGCACACATTCCTTTAAACAGACATCTTCCATTTGTATCTCCAGATCCTGCCGGATCTGGATCGATTCGACGAGCTCATTGAAGGTCAGCTGGAGGTTTTCGATCACAGGTCTCAGTTTGGAGATCAGGAGCGAGTGCTCTTCGGGGTCGCGGGTCTCTTCCAGGCAGTCGACCAGCATGGAGATATTGACCAGCGGGGCACGTAAGTTGTGGGATACGATGGCACAGAAGTCCATGAGCTGGGTATTCTGAGCTGAAAGTTGTTTGACCAGTGCGGCCTGTTTTTCTTCCATCAATTTCCGGTCGGTGATATCGATCCCAAATCCGATGACAAGGGACAGTTCACCTTTCTCATCGTATACCGGGAACATCCGGCGGAGATGGGTGATGACATTCCCTTTGGCGTCGGGGAGACTGTCTTCCCAGCGGATCTCCTTCCCGGTGTTCCTGGCCTCCAGGAATTTTGCCCGGCGTTCATGCGCCACCGAGATATCCCGGTTACGGTAGGCGGCATATTCGTAGTCGTCCTTCCCGATAATGAATTTCCGGTACTCCGCTTTGCTGATCGCGCCAGGGTTGACGAACAGGTAGCGGTGCTCGGCATCGAAGACGGCGATATCGGTCGGAAGCTTGTTGAGAATATTCTCGTAGAATGCTTTTTGCTTGTCAAGTTGTTCGTGGACCAGTTTGTCCGGGGTAAGCATCATCTGCTGGGTGAGGCTTTCGGCGACAAGCCGGAGGTTATCCGCCTGGCATTCGGTGAGCGGGTTGCCGGGGTTGAGACAGAGGTGACCGAGATGCCGGCCGTTGCGGGCGATCAATGGGATATTGACGGCGAATTCAGCCAGATGGTTTCCGGGGGTTTCTGCGTCCAGAATAGTGGCATGGGGGGCAGATGCCAGACGGGCGGCAAGTTGAAGCAGGCTGTCGGTTGGCCTCGATGTCATTTCAAGGGGATAGGGATTTTAATGTTTAAAACTTAACTATCTAAAAACGAATTCTTTAATTATGTATTGTGGGAAACCCTCCCGAATTATGTATTGTGGGAAACCCTCCCGGTTAACAAAAGAATCCGGGCTCCCACCAGGTCGGGCATCGAGCTCTCTTATAACAGATTGCTGGTCAGGGGGTCAATAACGGTCTTGACCTCAGCGATCATGTTGATTGGGAATTTGCCCAACCGGGCGTGCTCGCGCACAAGTTCCTCACTTTCAGCGATATGTATACAATAGAGCTTGTCCTGGGTGACAAAGGTCTGGATCCAGTGATAGGGCCGGCCGAGTTGGCAGACGACTTCGCAGGATTCGCGGGCGATATCCTGTAATTCCTGGGGGGAGAGGTTACCGGCGCCGGGGAGATTGCGTTCGATCAGAAACTTTTTCATGGTATATTTTATATTTTTTATAGATCAAAGTTCCGCTATTTGCCGGAAAAGGTATTTGGTGAAATTCCCTATTTATTGACTGCGGGCTCCCTATTTTACGATTCCCCGGCGGACGGCTTCCTTGACGGCCTTGCTGCGGGAATCCACGTCAAGCTTGGAGAGGATAGCGGAAATATGATGGTCGACGGTTTTGGCGGAGATATAGAGGCGAGACCCGATTTCTTTGTTGGGCAGTCCTTCTTTCAATAGTTCAAGCACGCCTAGCTCGCGTTCCGTAAGCAGGGCGGGGTTTTCCCGGGTGCTTTTGCGGCTGCCGCGCGGGATGCTGCGGATGCCTTCGGACCGCATCCCGAGCTTCATTTTTTCATACACGGCGGTGGCGCCAAGGCGGTGAACGATGGCGATGGCGTCTCTCTTGGCGTCTTCGTCCCCTTCGAAGAGGAAGAGGGCCTGTTCATAGGGGCAGCCCAGGTGCTCCCATGCTGAGGCGGTTTTGATCGCCATGGCGGGATCTTCGGCACGATAACGGTCGTGGACCTCATGCCAGGGGATTTGCGATCTTCGAACCTTCCACAGCCAATAGTCAAATTCGCTGCTTTCTCTCATCGTGCCGCCCTGGCTGATGAGACCGATCACGTATTCGATGGCGGTTTTTTCGAGAATGGCCTGGCCGGTGATCCATTCGTATTCGAGCAGGGCGGTGAGGGCGGCGAGCACCCGTTGCAGCTCCATGGCCTCAAAAGCTTTGGTCCTGGCTTCAACCAGGAGTGGAAGGGCATCGGTTTCGCCCTTTCGCATCCGGATCGTGCCGATGACGACCAGCGCCAGGATCTTTACGATGGAAGCCTGGGTTTCGCTGCGGATCAATTGTTCAGCGGTGGCGGACGCTTCGGCCCACCTACCCGTATCGAGCAGCAGGCGGGCTTTCCAGGAAAGCATATAGGTCCGCCAGGAGTCCAGCTCAAGCTCCTCACAATATTGGATCCCATCGGCAAGGACGGTGGTGGCGAGGAGATAATCCTTTAACTGAATGGCGTTGCTGGCCATATTGGTATAGGCCCGGGCGGCATGTTCGTGGAAATGGCGCTTCAGCGCGATGTCAAGACTGCGTCTCAGGAGGTCGAGGCCTTTTTGGCGATACGCCGGAACCCGCATCTGTACGCTGCCGACATTATTGTACGCATGGGAGAGGATCTCTTCGTCTCCGAGTTCGCCCGCGATGCGGATTGCTTTTTCACCCCAGTGTATGCATTCGACGGTCTGATCGGACAGCATTTTTAGCTGGGACATATTGCTGAAGGCCATCGCCTTGGGTCGGGATGACGGTCGGTCAGCCAGTGTGTCGATGGCTTCCTGCGCGAAGCGTTCGGCCTGCCGCCGGTTGCCGTCGAACCACCAGAGCCGGGACAAGAACCAGAGAGAATCGCCGAGCCGTTCGGGGTCGGCTTTCTCTTGCCAGATGGCAGCAACTTTCTGCTGATAGATGATGGCTTCCCTCATGCGGTTGGTGAGGTAGCATTCGTAGGCGTAGGGTTCGTACAGGGTGACCAGGGTGTCGGGATCTTTGCCGGGATAGTATTCGATGGCGGTGAAATAGAGTTTTGCGGCCTCAGTATGGGCCCCCATCGTCGCGGCTTGACGCGCTGCTCTTGGGGCATATTGTACCACCGTGGCGTGATCGTTCGCATTCTTGGCGTGATGGATGATCCGTTCAATCTCGCCGTTAATTTCGAAACGCTCGCGGAAAGTGGTCAGGATCCTTCCGTTGAGTTTTATGCGTACGAACGGAGAAAGTGCGGATTCGATCGTCCGCCGGTACAGTTCATGTTTGAAGAAAAGCCGTTTATCTTTCAGCAGAATGATCTTTGTCTCAAGACAGCCGGCGAGGGCGGTGGCGTATTGCGGTTCGAGCTCTTCGAGATAGTCTGTCTCGAGCCCGGTTGGTAGTATCGACAGGAGCTCGCAGACCTGGCGGGTATCGGTGTCAAGGCGGTTAAAGACTGACAGGATGCTGTCTTTGATATTATCCGGGATCCCGGGGCTGTAGCTGGCGAGGATCTCGTTCACATAAAAGGGGTTGCCGCCGGAGACTCCATGCACGTCTTCGCCGCGGTAGCCGCGGGTGTTGGCGAGGCTCTCGACGGCGGTCCGGGAGAGTGGCGGAAGCTGCAGGCGGGTGAACGAATGTGGCGGCAACTGGCCAAGCAGCTGTTTCAGCGGATGGCCCGCGTGGATTTCCTCATCGCGCCAGGTGAGGATAAACAGACAGCGGAGGCGGGTGATCCGGCGAGCCAGGAATTTGATGAAGTCGATCGTGGCTTCGTCGGCCCAGTGGATATCTTCAAATACGAGGAGGGATGAGCCGGCCTGCTGGTCAAATCGCTGGAGGAAATCGGTGAAAAGGGTTGAGCGGTTGTCGGGGAAGTCCTCCCAGATCTGCCAGATGATATCATAAACCGGCGCCAGCGGGCGGGGAGTGAAGAGGGCGTCGCAGGTGCCCAGGTAGACCTTGGCGTGATGGCGGTGCTCCTGGCAGAAGGCACGGACGAGAGCGGTTTTGCCAATGCCGGCTTCGCCGGAAAGCATGATGCAATGGCCTTCCCCGGCCGTCATGTCTTTGTATTTGTCGTGAAGCGTAGTCAGGTGTTCGGCCCTTTCGATCAGTTCCATGTTCACAGGTTGCTGTATTGTGGTGTCAATTTAGTGGTATTTTTGGGGAATATGAAGAAGCTTGCCATCATTCTGGGTTGCCTGACCGGGTGGTCGGCACAGATTTGTGCGCAACCGCAGCCGATGCAGTGGCCCCACCATAAAAAGGCGACGATCGTCCTAACGTACGACGATGCGCTGTTGTCCCAGTTGGATACCGCGGTGCCGCAGTTGAAAAAGGCGGGATTCAAGGCTACCTTCTTTGTGACCAGCGATATGGATTATGTGACAATGCCGCGATGGCGGGAGCTGGCCAGGGAAGGTTACGAGCTAGGCAATCACACGGTATTTCATCCTTGTTCGCCGTCGCCGGATAATCCCGTGTCTTCGGCTGCTTATACCCAGACTCAGATGATCAATGAGATCGATCTGATGAACCGGTTTCTTTGGAACCTGGATGGGAAGACGCTCAGGACCTTTGCCTATCCATGTGCAGAGACGCTGGCAGGCGGGAAGGACTATGTGGATTCCCTGCGACGGACCGGGACAGTGATCTACGCACGGATCGGGGGGGATGTGACGTCCGTCATCACCGATTTCGTGCATCTCGATTCGCTGCGGGTTCCGGCGTTAGGGTTGGACGATCATACGGATGCGGCGAAGATCATCGGTTTTATCAAAAAGGTCCAGCAAGCGGGTGGTATGGGAGTGATCATGTTCCATGGGGTCGGCGGGGACTATATCACGACGGCATCGGATGTGCATCAGAAAGTGCTGGATTATTTGAAAGCCAATAAGAAGGAGATCTGGGTGACCACGTTTATGGAAGCGATGGGGTGGGCGATGAGCCATTCGGCGAGAGGGAGGTAGAGGATTCAGCGGACGGAGGCGCGACGGCGAGGTTTACTGCATGGTCAGCGCATAGACCGCGAAGGATGCCAACCAGTGTTCGCCCATATAGTCGCCGCTGGCGACGTGGGGCAGCGCTTCGGTCAGATGCCGGTTGGCCAGGTTATAGAGCCGGTCGCGGTTTCCCGGAGAACCGAGCGGAGCGAAGGTTCCGAACGAGGACGGGCGAGGAACGATGCCCGGCCGAAGTTCTCCGGGCGATGCCATAGAGGTCCCAGGCGCGGCTGAGGTTGAGCCCGTCAAGATAGACGAGCTTGCCGTCCGAACGGTCCTGCACTTGTCCGGGCTGAAGGTCAAAATCAGGTCGGGTCAGGGCAGGAAGGAATTTAACCAGCCAGGTATGGTATGCGGGTGCGGGAAGGATGCGCCACATGAGATCGGCCTCTTCGAGTGCGGGACTAAGAAAGTCATTACCGCCAGGTTCCCAGGATATGGGGTAATTGGTATCATTTTAAAAAACCGGATGGCGGTCCGGAGAATGATCGTTTTCTGCGAATCGTCGTTGGTTCGGGCTGCGTAGTCCCAGGCCAGTCGAAGGGCGAAAGCGAGGTTGGTATGTTCGCCTACCCGAACAGGGTAGTTCATCCTGGGGAGGTAGGCGATGAAGAGCCGGGAGATCCGGTGGGCCAGTGGGGCGACATTGCTGCTCAGTTCCCGGCCGAGGGGGTCGTCCCAGCTGAGGAGTTCGTCCTGGAGCTGAAGGAGCCAGGCCCACCCGTAGGTGCGCTCGAAGCTTTCATTGTCTTTGGTACTGAAGATGCGCACTTCGCCGCGGATGTTGGCCGTGGACGCTGGAGTGCCAGTCATAGCAGCCATAGAAGGCCGGATGGTAGAGCCGTGGTTTCACCGCGAGGGTACTGTCGGTGAAGGAGATGCCGGTCTTGTAGGGAAATTCGCGCTGCATACAGCGGAGTGGAAGGTCTGCGAAATGGGCAGCGCCGGCGGGAGTGAGGTAGGCCTGGCCGTCCCGGATCTGATATTGTGGTTCCTGGGCGAGGGCGGTGAGGGTTTTTGGTTTAAAAAATCCTGGTAGGCGTTGAATTGTGTTGCCCGGGTCGGAGGATTCAATGGACTTTCGTGGCGATCAAAATTACTCGATGCCATGATATATGTATTGGGTTTGTTTTTTCTGATGAAAGGGGATACGCTCCACGTTCAGCCTTCGGACCTCGACATCGCACACCTTCAAACAGGTAATTATTCCTATCTCATCGTCCGGCAGAAGGCCAAGGACAGCCCGGCGATGAGCATGATCCTGGCGAAGATGAGCGTGGATCGTATCAGCTATCATGGCCGGCCCGCGATCGCCGTGCGGCAACAGTGGGACCGGGATTCGGTGGTTCACCGGGCGTATTCGGTATTCGATGGTGTTCGATTTCGAAGCGAAGGCTTTTACTTCGAAGCCGTTTTTGCGGGCTATTCCGGATTCCGTACGGAGGAGTTGCGCGGAGGAGCTGGCGGGATCTTTTGGCGCTTATAACCTGAACTGGCACGATGATCTCGTGATCTATTCGATGCTGCCGTATAAGGAGGGCCGGACCTTTCTGATCAATTACTATGATCCGGGGTTTGGCAAACCGGTGGAAGTGCCGTATACGGTGACGGGGAGTGACGGACTGGTCAGCAGCGGCGGAGATAAGATCGATTGTTGGACACTCGAGCATGCGGATGAAAATGGAGTGGAAAAATTTTGGATCGCGAAGAAGACAAAGGAAGAGTTGAAGGAGGAGGATCATGGGGCGAATTGGGGGTATCGGTATAAGTATAAGCTGGGGGTGTCCGGGGAGACGCCGGGCAAGGATGTCGGGGAAAATCGGTAAATTCCCGAATGACAAACTGTAAATTTTTTTTATTCGCGGTGCTAACTGGATTGTGGGAGCGGACGGCGGCGCAGGAGCATTTCATCAAACATATCATTTCTGCCGACTTCGTTTCGGAGGGAGTAGCGATTGCAGACGTGAACCACGACGGGAAGCCCGATATACTCGCCGGCGCTTATTGGTTCGAAGCGCCGAACTGGATCAGGCACGCCATCGACACGCCGCGACACTATGACCCGATCACACAATTCAGCAATTCCTTTCTTGATTTCAGCATGGATGTCAACCAGGATGGCTGGGTGGACCTGATCCGGGTCAGTCTACCGGGAGAGGAGATCGTCTGGTATGAGAATCCGGGCTATGCGAATCCGGGCCGGCAACCGGGATATTGGCGGATGCATCCGATCCTGGCGCATGCCGGTAATGAGTCGCCGATGTTGGTGGATGTCGATGGCGATGGGCGCCCGGATATCCTTTGTAATGATTGGGTCGCCAAGGAAATGATCTGGATGAAGTCGCCTTCGGTTAAAGGGGATACGACCTGGACTCGTCATGTTATTGCGCGGGGTGATATCGCGACCGGGCGATACACGCATGGACTGGGTTTTTTCGATATGAATGGCGACGGCAGGGCCGATGTAGTGATTACCAAAGGTTGGTGGGAACGGCCCGCGGACGCAACGCAGGAGAACTGGGTCTTTCATCCGGCCGATCTCGGAGAGGATTGCGCACAGATGTACCAGCTGGATGTCCGTGGAAATGGGGTTAAGGATATTGTGACGTCTTCGGCGCATCGGTACGGGGTCTGGTGGCATGAGCCAACGGCCGATCCACGGGTCTGGATCCATCACCTGATCGACAGCAGCGTTTCGGAAACACACTCGCTGGCATTAGCGGACTTGAATGGGGACGGCCATCCTGATCTGGTGACGGGGAAGCGCTGGTATGCGCATAATGGAGAAGACCCCGGCGGGCATGATCCGGCGATCCTGAACTGGTATGAGTTTAGGCCAGGCGCGCAGCCGATGTGGGTCCGGCATTTGATCGACGCGAATTCGGGCGTAGGTGAGCAGGTATTGGTCAAGGATATGAATGGGGATGGGAAGGTCGATATCGTCGTGGCGAATAAGAAAGGGGTGTTTTGGTTTGAGCAGAAATAGGGGTTAATTCCGGATGAACCGTCGGCCCAGCGAGTCGGCGGGGCCCATGATCTCGTCCATCTTTTTCTCGAAAGCGGCGCGGGTGATCGCTTTGCCGGATGGGTTCTTCATATTTTTAGCATCGGCCGTGGGGCTGAGCCGCGTTGCGGTGAAGACGGTACTGCCATTGTTGTCATCGAGCTTGAGGATGGCGCCGGGTAGGCCGCCGAAGCGGTCGGGGCCGATGGGGGCCGGGATATCTTCGCAGTACCAGGCGACGATCGGGCTGTTGTTGCGGGGGGAAGCGGCGGTGGCTTTTTTGCAGAGATGACCGAGAACAGTGAGTGTGTCAGTGGAAAGTTTCCAAGGGAGGGAGTGGATGGTGTCGGTAATGACATATTGTACGTCGGCAAGCGTCGTCTGCTCGAGGAGCTGGCCGCTCGAGTAGTTGCGAACCAGTACGCCCCCATCGCCGGGGCCGCCGAATCGCATCACCATACGGTTTCCGCCCGGGCCCTGATTGTCGAAGGGATCGGGCGCTTCATCCTTAGGAACGGCGCTGTAGAAGCATACGCTGTCGCGATACGACAATTCATACTGGCCGGTTTGGAATTGTGGGACCATGGCCTTCATCTGGTCGTCATCGATGTGACGCCAGGCATCGATCTTTCGTTCATAAATGATCGTGCCCTGCAGATGTTGGGCGGTGAGGGGCAGCCAGGCGACAAGACAGGACAGGAGAGGGAGGGCTCGAGTAGTCATGGATGATTGTTTTGGGCAAATCTAGCGGGCCCCGATGTTAAACAACGCTGGCTTAAGGTTAATTAAGGTTAATCGGGGGTTTCCGGTTGTCCGGCCGCGTATATTTGCTGCATGCCGAAAAGGTTTCGCCTTGTTATTTCGCTGTCTGTCCTGCTGATGATCCTGGTGATCGTGAGCATTGCCGGCTTCCAGGTATACTGGATGCGGAACCTCTATGGAATCGAATGGGCCGACTTACGGAAGGAGACGGATGTCGCGTTCAGGGACGTGGTCTATAAGCTACAGATGCAGCAATTGAGGAACGACTCACTTTTCATCAGGCAAGGCCTCCCGCCCAATCTCTTTCTGTTCAATTTGATGGATAGTTTGCGGTCCCGGTCCATCGATTCGTTTGGCCCCGGGCCGCTACCGGGTGATTCGCCGAGGTTGACCATCTCCATTCGGGAATTCAGCACTCTCGATAGCGCGGGGCACCATGAACAAGGCCGGTTCATTTCAAACAGGTCAGCGCTTCCCCTTTCGGCCGCCCGGATCGATTCCGCCTATCACATCGAGCTGGCGAAAAGCCATATCACCGTGCCATTCCGGATCGAGCGAATCCAGGGACCGGCTGCGGAGTTGAGTAAACCGCTATCACCGGAGAAGCTACAGACCAACTTCCTGTATGTTGGGTTGTCAAAGGCTTATGCCTATCAGGCTACGTTTGGCAGCCCGGTCCGGTACATCCTGGGCCGGATGGTTTGGCCGATGACGGCGGGTTTCCTGTTGGTGGGGATTACGGTGATGGCGTTTGTGGTGATGTACCGCAGCCTGCTGCATGAGCGACGGCTGGCGCAGTATAAGAACGACTTTATCAGTAATATGACCCATGAGCTGAAGACGCCGATCTCGACGATAAAGGTGGCGGTGGAGGCGCTGAGACGTTTTGATGCGCTGGACGATCCGAAGCGGACACAGGAGTATCTTGATATTTCAGCTGTTGAGCTGCAGCGGTTGTCCTTGCTGGTGGATAAGGTGCTGAAGCTTTCGCAATTTGAAAACAAAGTGGTCGAGTTCCATATGACGGTGTTTGATCTCCGGGAGGTGGTGGCGGAAGTGATTGCGGAGATGAGGCTTTCGTTTGAAAAGGCCGGGGCTGTGGTGCAGTTGACGGGCGATGGCGGAGATACTGCGTTCAACGTACGAGGGGACCGGGCGCACCTGAGCAGCGTGATCTCGAATTTACTCGACAATGCGCTAAAATATAGCAAGGAGGCGCCGGTGATCACCGTGCGGGTCTGGCGGGAAGAAGGGATGGTGCTGTTGTCTGTGACGGATAACGGGATCGGCATTCCCCCGACCTATCAGGACCGGATATTCGATAAATTCTTCCGGGTACCTTCCGGGGACCATCACAATATCAAAGGCTATGGATTGGGGCTGAACTATGTTCAGGACATCATCCACATTCATAAAGGGAGTATCGCCGTGGAAAGCAAGGAAGGCAGAGGTAGCACATTCACCATCAAACTGCCCGGATATGAGCAGAATTAAAGTACTGTATGCGGAAGACGAGATCTTTCTGGGGAAGATCGTGAAGGAGACGCTGGACAGCCGGGGGTTCGAAGTCATTATGGTGACCAATGGCGCGGCGGTGCTGCCGGCCTATCAGTCGGCGCGGCCGGACATCTGCGTGCTGGATATCATGATGCCGGACCGGAACGGGTTTGAGATAGCAGAGGATATCCGGGCCGTGGATGAGGATATCCCGATCATTTTTCTGACGGCGAAAACGCAAACGGAAGATCTCGTGCGAGGGTTCCGGACGGGTGCAAACGATTATATCCGGAAACCTTTTAGTATGGAGGAGTTAATCGTGCGGATAGAAAATACGTTGAGGATACGACCCGCCTTCGCTGAAGCTTCTGCGGGCAAGGCGCCGGAGGCAATCGCGATCGGGAACTATGCGTTCCACCCCTACCGGCAGGTATTGGTGGGCGACGGAGAAGAAAGAAAGTTATCTTATCGGGAAAATGAATTGTTGCGCCAGCTATGGATCGGCCGGGACCGGGTGATCCCACGGGAAGATATTTTGCAGGCAATCTGGGGGAACGACTCCTTTCTAAACAGCCGGAACCTCGACGTATATGTGACCAAGCTGCGCGGGTACCTGCGGGGCGATGAGCGGGTGGAGATCCTGACGATCAAAGGGATCGGGTATCGTTTTGTGCTGCCGTGAGGGGCGCGCGATGGGCTCGGCGAAAACAGCGCGATGGAAAGGCGCGAGGGATTTTAACCTCCATTAACCTTAGACATGCATTGATTAACCCGGGCGATGCGAGTGCGAAGGTATTTTTGGCGAAACAATTTATTGAAATGTCAAAGATCCTTTTCCTCGGGGTGTTGCTGATGATGCTGACCGCTGCAACCGCCCAGCGGCCTATTCTCAAAGGTAAAGTAGTGGATTCCCTATCCCGGAAGGGGTTGGCTTCGGCGACGATCTCGCTGGTGAGGGCCGCGGATTCGGCCTTACTGACTTTCGGGATCGCGGATTCGACGGGTGTCTTCCGGTTGGCGACCGTGGGCAGCGGGCCGTATCTGCTGTCGGTTTCCTATACAGGGTACCAGCCCGTTTGGCGGGCGCCGGCGGATGGGGGAAATGAACTGGCGCGCGGAGTAATCGAGCTTGGGGAGATCGTACTCGCACCATACGGATTGTTGAAGGCCGCGCAGGTCAATGGCAGGCGGGCGCCGGTGGAGATAACGGGCGACACGATCGAGTTCAACGCGGAGAATTTCAAGACCCAACCGAATGCGGTTGTCGAGGATATGCTGCGCAAGATCCCGGGGGTGACCGTCGAAAGCGATGGCACTATAAAAGTCAATGGGCAGACGGTACGGCGGATATTGGTCAATGGAAAGGAGTTCTTTACCGGAGATACCAAGATGGCGACGAAGAATCTGAATGCTGATGCGGTCGATAAGCTGCAGGTCTTTGACCGGAAGAGCGATCAGGCGAGCTTCACGGGAGTGGATGACGGGAATAGCGAAAAGACGATCAATATTCAACTGAAGAAAGATAGAAATTTTGCGACGTTCGGAAAGGCGGGGGCTGGCGCGGGTGCTGATGCTGGTCCTGCGAATAGTGTCGGCCGTTATGACGGGCAGGCCAATATCAATCGCTTCCGGGGGGACGAACAGTTCTCGCTGCTGGGGATGGGCAACAATACGAACCGGCAGGGGTTCACGTTGATGGATGTGCTGAATTTTACCGGCGAGCTATCGCGGGGGATGCGGAACGGGGGCGGCGGGATCAGCATTCAGACAAGCAATGCCGGGGACAACAATGGGCTGCCGGTGACGGGTCTGGGCCAGAGCCAGCAGGGCATCGCTCAAACGTTCGCCGGTGGAGCGAACTATAACAATAACTGGAACAAAGCACGTACATCGCTGAATGCAAATTATACGGCCAGCGATATCCGGCTGGTCACCGACCGGCAGTCCCTGCTCCAAAACGTGGGGGACAGCACCTACACCACTTTCGACACCACGCATACCGTGACCCATATTACTCAGCAGCGGGTGGGAATGATCCTGGATCAGACTTTCGATCCGTCGTTCTCGCTCCGGCTCACCCCTACCCTAACCTGGCAGCACACAAATAAATCCCAGGCAGAGGGGTATAGCAGTGTCACCGGGGGGGCGGTCACCGGGGGGGCGGTCACCGGAGGTTTCGGCATCGGGAGTTCCGGCCCTGGGAGTTCCGGCCCCGGGAGTTCCGGTACCGCGGATTCCCTGTTGAACACCGGGGTCAATCAAACCGGCGCGGCTCCCGGCGCGCTTAACCTGGTCACCGATCTCCTGCTAAGAAAACGCCTGGCGAAGAAAGGGCGGACTCTCTCCCTGGACGTAAATATAAATTATAACCACAGCACGGATCAGGGGAGCCAGGTTTCCGACAATACGTTCTCCTTCATTAATCAGCAATATACGCGGGACGCGGTCACGAGGAGTGCCGGCGGCAATCTCACCTATACCGAACCGTTGGGGGCGCGATCGCTGGTGGCATTGAGCAGTTTCTACAATATCAATACCGGCAGCACCGATAAGTCGACAACAGATTTCGATGCGGTAGCGGGGAAATATGACCTGCCGGATTCGGGGTTGAGCAATCATTTCAGGAGCGATTACCGGTATGGAGGCGGCGGGGTCAGCCTCCGCAGCAATTGGAGGAAGATCAACCTGACGGCGGGGGCGACCGTGCAGGCAGCCACGCTGAATGCAATGAACCTCACGGGGGGAAGTGGGGTGAAGCAACGCACCACAGATGTATTACCGTCCGCCCTTCTGCAATTTAGCTTCTCGCAAACCAAAAATTTGCGGCTCGACTATTCGACCTATACCACGCAGCCTTCGGTGGTCCAACTGCAGCCGGTCCCGGACCTGAGCAATCCGCTGGATATTTCTACTGGTAATCCGAAATTGAAAAGAACCTACAACCAAAATCTGACGGTTAGCTACATGGTTGCGCAATTTGCGCAGCGGAGACATCTGCTGCTGATGGTCAGCGCTTCGGACGCGGCCAGCGCAATCGTCCAGAGCGATTCGGTCACGACGTTCGGTACACGGACGACAATGCCGGTCAATACGAACGGGGTCGGCAACCTGCTCGGCAACATCAACTATGGCTTTCCCCTCGGTAAAGGACATGGGCAATTTGAGGTGGGAGCTTCGTTGACTTATAGTGCCAATGTCGCGTATATCAATAACGCCAGGAATAGTATAAACAGTACGAGCTTCCGGCCAAACCTTTCCTACCTCTATAATGAAAATGATAAGTTCGATCTTGAACTGATGGCGGCTGTCTCGCTGACCTCTGGCCGGTATTCATTAGAGCCCGCCCTGAATACGAATTATGTGCGGCAGCATTATGGGATCGATATGACGAACTACCTGCCTGCGGGAGTGTCGATCCACAATGAGTTCAATTACATTATCAATACCGGCCGGCCACCGGGATATAATACCAGCACGCCTTTGTGGAATCTGTCGGCGGCGAAGTCCCTATTCAAACATGGTCGGGGGGAGATCAAGGTTAGCGTGATGGATGTGTTGGATCAGAACAGCGGGATCACCCGGAATCTCCTGCAGGGCAGCGTGCAGGATGAGCGGTATAATGTTCTGCAGCGGTATTTCCTGTTGAGTTTTACCTACAGTCTGAATAAATCGGGGCTGAAGGCCAAAGGTGGCCCGCAGATCAGGATTCGGACGAACGAACAGTGACGGTTATACCAGGTGTCGGGGCAAAAAAAGCGCGAAGCCCATCAGCACGAGGTAGGGCAGCACGAGGACCCCGAGAGAAGCGATCAGGTGCCAGTTCGGTTGCCCGTTTTCGCCGGACCGTTGTTCGAATTTATCGACGATCTTCTGGTCGCGGTCCTTCACAATGAAGATATAATGAAAGAGCATCGCGGTAAGACCGTAGATGGCGAGCGCAAACAGGATCGATTCCATCCTGGAATTAAACCGGTTATGTTTGACAAAATGGAGGTAGAACGATTCGAGTAAGAGTAGCCATCCGCCGGAGCCGAGAGAAAACAGGTACATGGCCTGGATCCGGGTGTTGAAACTTTGCCTATACTGACTTAATCGATAGCAATAGCTATAGATATTAAAGTAGAGGTAGTCTATGTGTTTCATAGAGTCTTCGCTTTAGGGTACTGGGTTGCCGGCGTGTACGGTGGGCCGGTATATCCTATTATAAACGCCCGTAAGGGAAAAATCGTACTACCGGGGGTAATTAAATAATTAGATATTTTGTTTTAAATTATTTATAAATTACAGATAAATCTAATGTTATAAATTTCAAGCATGGACAGTCTTTTGGGGGTTGTAATCATCCAGATCGTGGTGATTTTGGTCTTTGCAAACCTTATCGGCTATGGGTTATCCAAGATCAGACAGCCGATTGTGATCGGTGAAATTCTCGCCGGCATTTTATTAGGCCCTTCTTTTCTTGGCCGCATATCCCCTTCTGTAAGCAGGTCCCTGTTTCCGGAAAATTCGTTAAACGTCTTAATGATACTAAGCCAGATAGGGTTAATCCTCTTTATGTTCGCTATCGGGGCGGAATTGGAGCTTAAAGCGGTGCGAACCCGGCTGACCGGCCTGATCTTGATCAGTCAGGGTAGTATGATCGTACCCTTTGCAATGGGAATGGGAGCCGCCTGGTTCCTTTATGCCCAATTTGCGCCGCCCGGTGTCCCATTTATAGGTTTTGCGCTTTTTATCGGGATCTCTATGTGTATTACGGCGTTCCCCGTATTGGCGCGGATGGTAAAAGAGCGGGGCATTTCTCACACCAATATTGGGGTAACGGCGCTTACGTGCGCCGCCATTGACGACATTGTTGCCTGGTGTTTATTGGCGGTGGTTGTTGCGGTAGTCAGAAAGGGTTCCGTGGTCAGCTCATTTCCCACTATTCTATTGTGCGGGTGTTATGTACTTGTCATGCTATTTGTTGTTCGGCCCATCTTACGGAAAGTATTGAAAAATTCAGCGAAGACAAACGTGGTTGGCGGCGGTTCAATGATCTTCATCCTCGTACTATTATTCATCTCATCCTGGGTGACGGAAAGCATCGGGATCCATGCTTTATTCGGAGCGTTTTTTGCCGGTTTGGTATTGCCGGGGGAAGCGGACTTCCGGAAGGTCATCATTAAGAACATTGGAGACCTTGGTACGGTCTTATTGCTGCCCTTGTTTTTCGTCATTTCAGGGCTGAGGACGCGGATTGAATCACTGAATGATACGCATATGCTTGTCATCGGTTTGCTGGTAATTATCACGGCAATATCCGGTAAGCTGGGAGGGACAGCCCTGGCAGCCAGGCTGGCCCGTTATAGCCTCAAGGATAGTCTTAGCATTGGCGCATTGATGAATACCCGGGGGCTGATGGAATTGATTGTTTTAAATATCGGGTACGACCTTGGAGTCTTCTCCACGAGTATGTTTACCATAATGGTGCTAATGGCGCTTATCTCGACAATGATGACCTTTCCGATCCTGGATTTGATCAACCGGCTAATGCCGGAGAAAGCGGCAAATTTTACTTAGTTTTATCCGATACTATGCATAGAAAATTCCTATTGTTCTTATTGGGGATGTTGATCGTCGGATTTGTCCATGCGCAACGTTTCCGCGTCCTGGTCGTGGCGTCCCGGGCGAAGGATCACCTGAAGATGATCGCGGCGGCAAGGCCCTTCTTCGAGAAGATGGCGGCGGAGAATGGTTGGGGGCTGGACTTCACCGATGATACCAGCGTGATCAACACGGGGAATCTCCAGCATTATACCGTATTCGTGATGCTCCATCTGGCGCCGTTCGATATGTCGCGCGCACAGCAGGCGGCATTGCAGCAGTTTGTAGAGGAAGGTAAGGGTTGGGTGGGTATTCATGCGGCGGGTTTGACGGGGCGGGAGTTCCTGGCGCCGGGCACGGAGTACTGGGAATGGTTCGAGGACTTCATGGGAGGCGTGCTGTACAGCCCGCATCCCGCATTCCAGACGGCGACACTGCACGTAGACGATCAATATCATCCGTTGATGGCGCATATGCCTTCCCGCGTGAACTGGCCGGATGAGTGGTATGAGTGGACGCCGAATCCGCGGGGGCGGGTGCATGTGCTGGCAACGGTCGATGAATCTACGTATCACCCGAACAAGCCGATGGGCGATCACCCGATCATCTGGACCAATGAACGATATCGCCGGATGGTCTATATCGGTCCGGGGCATGACCCGGCGATCTTAAAAGATTCGGCTTACGCGACGCTGCTGCGGGATGCGATCGGGTGGGCGGCGAGCGGCGATATGTTGCCGCCGATCACGATGAAAGGCGGGATGGTGGACTACTCGGGATCTTTCGATTTGCCGGGCTCGCCGACGGTTGGAGAAGGGTTCGAACTGGTACGGACGGCGATCCGTCGGTTGTCAGATGGGCGAGTGATTGGAAAGGCAGATCGGGCTGAGCGGGATACGATCAGCGGCACTACGTTATTCAAGGTCATGACCGGAAAACCGATCCCCTATTTCTGGATGCGATTTGATTGGACGGTGACCGTAATGGCCGGACGATACGTTTTCCATGCACAACATTATTACGAAAAACCAGTGGGGCCGGGCGTCAGTAATGAATTTTCCAAGATAGAATATCGCTGGGGGGATTATCGGGCGGGGCATCCATGGTCGACGGCGGACAAGCTGTTGTTCAGGGCTATTGACAGTGTGACACGGGGAACCATGGAAAAACTTCGGCGCGATTTGGGGGCGACGGTCTCACCGCGGTTCAGGGTATTGGCCTTATATGAGAACGGAGGGCATCATGTGGAGTACTCGGCGCGGGCGCGGATCTGGCTGACGAAGCTGGCGGCGGACAGCAATTTTTCCATCGATTATCTAACGCATACCGATAGTATTTCGGATGAACTGCTGGCGCGGTATCAGTTGATCCTGCAGCTCGACTTTGTACCGTATGGCTGGAAGCCTGCCGCGATGGCAGCCTTTCAGCGGTACATCGAGGAAGGAAGGGGCGGCTGGGTAGGCATGCATCACGCGTCGCTGCTGGGAGAATTCGACAATTATCCGATATGGCCCTGGTTCGATGAATTCATGGGAGGCATCCGTTGGAAGGATTATATCGCGCGGTTTGCACGAGGAACGGTGCAGGTGGAGGATGGTTCGCACCCGGTGATGAAAGGCATTCCCGACTCCTTCGTCGTCCAGAAAGAAGAGTGGTATACGTACGACAAAAGCCCCCGCCCGAATGTTCACGTGCTCGCGCACGTAGACGAATCTTCCTACCGGCCCGACACGTCGATAAAGATGGGGGATCATCCTGTTGTCTGGACGAATGAGCGGATGAAGGCGCGGAACGTGTATATCTTCATGGGGCATTCCCCGGTGTTATTCGACGATTGGGTCTATCGGAAGATGCTGACGAATGCGATCTTCTGGGCGGCGGCTACGCCGCCGCCGCCAGCCTTCAAGGTCCTGGCGTTCTATAGCACGACAGTCGAAGGCGATCACGTTGCTTTTGCGAACGATGCGATCCGGTTCTATTCCGAAGTGGCCGTCCGGCAACATTTCCGGTTCGATACGACTTCAGACTGGGCGGGGATGAGCCGACACCTGGGGGAATACCAGGTAATCGTGTGGTTGAATGACTTTCCGCATACGCCCGAAGAGCGGACCGCCTTCGAGCAGTATATGGATGGCGGCGGCGCCTGGCTGGGTTGTCATGTGTCGGCCTATAATGACCGGGACACGCATTGGCCATGGTTTGTACAACTGCTGGGTGGCGCGGTCTTCCTAAACAATAGTTGGCCGCCGCTCCCGGCAAAGTTGATCGTGGAGGACCGGGGGCATGGAGCGACCGTGCGGCTACCCGGGAGTTATGTCGCGCCGATCAATGAATGGTATGGATGGAAGCCGAATCCGCGGGCGAATAAGGATGTGCGGGTGCTGGTTTCGTTGGATAGCACAAATTATCCGTTAGGAAAAAAAGATATCCTGCGCAGCGGGGACGTGCCGGTGGTGTGGACGAATACGCGATATAAAATGTTATACCTCAATATGGGGCATGGGGATCAGATCATGAGTTCGCCGATACAGAATAATTTGTTCGAGGATGGATTGTTGTGGCTGGGGAACGGGGGGAGGAAGTAGGAGGCGTGGCAAGCCTTTAGGGAATCGGATATTCCCGGAACTCGAAGTCGCCGTAGTCGCGGGGCCAGTCGGGAATCGTGTCGGTCAGTTCAGTCGGTTTGACCTTGGGGACCCGGACATCGTAGATATAGGTAAATTGGTGAACCCCTTGTTGTTTTAGCTGAGGAAGAAGTCGATTCAGACTGCTGTCATCGGGTGCGAGAAAAAAATATTTGTCATCAAAAGTATACCCCAGCTCCATGGCGATATATGGCAACGAAACGATAACAACTTTCCCCGGGGTTTGTTTGAGGTAATCCAGGTCGGGTGCGATGCGATGTTGATTTTCCCAAACCAGGGTCTTTATCCCTCCTTTATAGGCGTTATGTTGGAAGCAGTAGGCGGCCATCAGCAAGATGATCGCGGTCGCCCAGACGGGGTATCGTGGTTTCCATTCTTTATCGACCAGCAGTAATGCGACGAGCACGACAGGGATGACGGGCAGGAAATAGCGCGCACCCCATTGGCGGCCGCCGTCGTTGGGGACCATGAAGGGGGTAAGGACGCAGTAGGTCAACACAATTGAAAGGAGGAGGAAGGTGCGGATTTGTATTTGTTTGCGGTACCGAAGCCAAATAAAGACGATTGGAAGGATCAGTAAGATAAACAGGAAGTGGCGGGCGTTGATGAGATTATTTGCAATAAGGTTGCGAAACGGGTTGACTTCGACTCCACCCTCCACGCTGTCTTTGAGGACCTGCCGGCTGTGAATCCCAAAGAAGGAATCGAATTCGATCTTGTTAAAGAGCAGGAAACTGCCGACACCGAGGGCCAGGCCGATAAGGAACCAGGTTGTTGTGCGGTTACGATCTTTGATAAAAAGACCTACGAGCGCCAGTCCATAGAGGACGTTCATCATCATGGCTTCCGGGCGGAACCAGGCTGCCAGGCCGCTGAGCAGCCCCATACCGATCGCGGCGATGGGCGCGGATGGGGGTTTAACCAAAAATGTGAGTCCGCAGAAAAGAAGCAGGATGGCGGTCATGTGCTCCCAGTACGTGGCGCCGTAGATCGTGAGGGGGCTGCAGAACACGAGGATAAACAAACCGATAGCGATGCGGGAAGGGGGGACGTCGCAGCGGCGACACAGAAGGATGAAGCTTAGCCATAGCAATAATGTCGAAATGATGGGGATCACCAACAATCCCACGTCGCCGAAATGGGTGTAGAAAAAGGAGCTGATGATCTGGAATGCGGGTGGGAAGACAAACAGATAGCCTTCAGATGAAGGATACAGGAAAGGCGGTTTGAAGGGGAAAAAACCATTCGCCCAGATCTGATGGACCCATTGGGGTTGAGGAAGATACATATATTTAAACCCATGGCCCCCGGTCAGCTGTTTCACCACGAGATACTTGATACCACCATCGCTGGAAAAGAAGACGCCGGGCTGAGCGGAAGAGGCGAGAAAGGCCAGATATACAGCGGAAAAGAGAGCAACAAGGTAAACATACCGATAGCTGTTCGATGTGCCCCGCGTCATGAGACGAAGTTATGCGGTTTTGCCGAGAGTTTTGCGCCGTTTACCGTGTTTTTTGGTCCGTTTGCAGCATTCATCTGGACGGACAAGATGGATACGGGTAGCTTTGTGCATCTAAATTTACTATTGTGAGACACATTTTGACTTCTCTGACCTGCCTTCTCCTGATGACTTTCACTGTTCAAGCACAGACTCCTGCAACCGGTGGTGGGGCGCCCGGTGGTGGGCAACCTAAAGGCGCCGGCGGCGGCGGTCAACGCCAAGGCCCGCCCCCTTCAATCGGCCGCGCGTATGGTAAAGTGACCGACTCGACGGGACAGCCGCTGGCGGATATTTCGGTGCTGGTGTTAAAATCAACCGTCGATCCTACTACGAAAAAGAAAAAGCTGGTGCTGCAAAAAGGTATGGAAACCAAGACAAGCGGCGAGTTCAATTTCGAGGACCTGCCCGTTTTTGCGCCGCTGGTCATACGGCTTTCCGGTACCGGTTATAAGACACAGGACATTCCGTTAACGATCACGATGTCGGGCGCCCCGGCGGGAGGTGCGCCGGCGCCTGGTGGTCAAAGTAGTGGCAACCCGATGGGTGCGATGCCTTCTTTTGAAAAGGACATGGGGGCAGTCAAGCTGGTGGAGGACGTCAAAACCCTCAGCGTCGCAACAGTCACCGCAGCTCCGCCTACGATGAAGCTGGAGCTGGATAAGAAAGTGTTCAACGTCGAAAAAAATATCGTCAGCGCGGGCGGGACGGGTCTCGATGTGATGCGAAACGTGCCTTCGGTGAATGTGGATATAGACGGAAATGTCACGCTGCGGGGTCAGGCACCCACCATTTTCGTCGATGGCCGGCCGACGACGCTGACCCTGGATGAGATCCCGGCCGATGCGATCGAGAGCGTGGAAGTCATCACCAATCCTTCGGCTAAGTACGATGCATCCGGCGGGGGCGCCGGTATCCTCAACATCATTCTGAAGAAGAACCGGAAGCAGGGCTATAACGGCAACCTTTCGGCGGGGATCGATTCGCATGGGGCGGCCAATGCGCTGGCGGGCTTCAATATCCGGCAGGGTAAGATCAATATTACCGCCAATGGGTTGTACAATGGCATGAACGGGAAGACGGTCGGCAACACGGATCGCTATACGACCCTTTATCAAGATACGACGAGGCTGTTGCAGCAGGACCTGCAACGGAACAAGGGTCACTTCCTTTTTGGGCAGATCGGCCTGGACTGGTTCGTCAGCAATAAGACAACCCTTTCGGTGGGGTATATCCGGGTTCATGGTTCCTTCAACCCGACGGATTTCTCGCAGATCCAAACGCAGAGACCCTCGGCGCCAGACAGCTTTTCCACGCGTACCTCTCCATCTGTCCGGGCCTTCGATGTGAATGGCGCTCAGCTCGGGATGAAGCATTTGTTTGCGAAAGAAGGAGAGTCATGGACGGCGGATGGATCGTTGTTCAACGTGAATTCAACCAGCACGGCGACGTATACGACGAATTATTTCACGGGCGCGCCCGGCACGCCTGTTGCCTTTTCCACGGAGCAACAGACGCTGAGCTCGGCGACGCCGCTCTTCTACACCATCCAGACGGATTATACCGATCCGTTGGGCAAGCAGTCGAAGCTGGAAGCGGGGTTGCGGGCGGCTATCCAGCACCTGGACAATGACGCGAATACCTATAACAATGACGGCAACGGGCATTATATCCTCGACACGCTGGGGGTGAGCGACTATAAAAGCACAAGCGCCGTTTATGCGGCCTATGCCAACTATACAAGCGGGTTCGGGAAGTTCAGCTATGCGCTGGGGTTGCGGGCGGAAAGTTCCAACTATAACGGTACGCTGATCAATCTCGATTCGACCTTTAAGAACTCTTATCCGCTGAGCCTTTTCCCATCGATCTTCTTCAGCCAGAAGTTCGCGCACGACCAGGAGCTTCAGCTGAGTGCAACGCGGAAGATCCAGCGGCCCGGCTTCTTCCAGCTGATCCCGTATACCAACTATTCGGACACGCTGAATATCACGAAGGGTAATCCGCAGTTGTTGCCGCAGTTCACGGAATCGTTCGAACTGACCTATATGAAGACGCTGGCGCACAGCAACACGCTGTTGTTCTCTGTCTACTATAAGTATACGTCGAACCTGATCACGCCATATCAGGACAGTGGACTGAACCCGGTCGGGCAGCCGGTGCTGATCAATACTTATGAAAATGCGACTAATTCGTACAATGTCGGTGCGGAAGCGACGGCGACCTATAATATCGCGCACTGGTGGGATGCTTCGCTGAACATCAATGTGTATAACGGCCATATCAACACGAGCAATCTGAATCAGCCTTCGCAGCCGGCGATGTGGAGCTCGTTCGGGAAGTTCAACAGCAACTTCAAGCTGCCGGCGGGCTTCACGATCCAGTTGACGGCGACTTATCAATCGAAGACGCAGTTGCCGATCAATCAGAACCAAAATATGTTCGGGCCGCCCAATTCGCAGACGCAGTCTTCGTCACAGGGCTTTATCAAGTCCTTCTATGGCATCGATCTTGCGTTGAAGAAGACTTTCCTGAAGAACAATGCTGCATCGGTAACGGTGACGATGACCGATATTTTCCGCACGCGGTGGTCGGATCAGTTTAGTCAAAGCGCCTATTTTCAGCAGGAATATGACCGGTTGAAGGACCCGCAATTAGTTCGCGTGGTGTTTGCTTATCGTTTCGGTAAGATGGACCTCAATTTATTCAAGAGAAAGGATATGAATTCGCAAGGCATGGGCGATGCGGGACAATCTTTATAAGCCGGTAGTTTTGAATGGTAAAAGCCCCACTTTTCAGTGGGGTTTTTTTATTTGGGGCCGCCGCCCGGGGGGCGGCGGCGTGAGGACCGCGGGGGGGCCCGGGGGAGCGGGGGGACCGGGGGACTGCGGGGACCGCGGGGACCGGGGAGCGCGCGATTAGTACTCATCGTTCAGCGCGAAGTCGTTTTTCCGGTACATCCAGTTGCCGTGGGTAAAGTCGGGGAACGGGATGGGTTGGAATCCAGCTTCGATGGATGCTTCACTAAGGGGCGTGATGGCGCTCCATGCGGCGGCGTCATAGACGTCCTGGGGAGTAGGGACACTGCGCTTGATCGATTCGACAAAGGCGTTGAGTACAAAGAAGTCCATGCCGCCATGGCCCGCACCTTCGGCGTCCTTGCTATAGCGTTGCCAGAGGGGGTGGTCATATTTGGTGAACCAGGTGTCGGCAGGATCCCACTCGTCGTTGGCTTTGCTCTGGCCTTCGATATAGACGCTTTTGGCGACGTCCATCCAAAGTCCGCCCGTACCCTGGACGCGGAAGCCGAGAGAATATGGGCGGGGGTTGTTGGTATCGTGCTGGAGGAAGACGGTTTCGCCGTTGGCGCAGTGGATCTGGGTGGTGACGATGTCGCCGAGGCGGAAGCGGACGGCGGCATTGGGATGGTGCTCGCCGCCGTTTTTCACGATATAATTATGAAGACCGCGCGTCTTGGTGGCGAAAGAGGAGAGCGACAGGAAGCGATTGCCGCGGTTGATATCGGCCATCATGGCGAGGGGGCCGACCCCGTGAGTAGGATACAGGTCACCGTTACGATGGACGGAGTGGTTGGTGCGCCAGCGGGCTTCGGAAAATGCTTTATCGCCGAATTCGACGCCGTGATCATATGGCGGCTTACCGTCGTTGAACTTGACGCTCCGCAGATCGTGCTGATAGCCGCCCTGGAGGTGGAGGATCTCCCCGAAGAGCCCCTGGCGGACCATGTTGAGCGCCGCCATGACATCACGGCGGTAACAGACGTTCTCCAGCATCATCACATTCGCCTTATGCTGTTCTGCGGCGTTGACCACATCCCAATGGTCCTGGAGGCTGACGCCGAGGATCACTTCGGTGGCGACATATTTGAGGCCGGCGTTGAGTGCGTCGAGGATCATGGGCGAATGCCATTCCCAGGGGGTGGCGATGATGACGCCGTCGAGACCGCCGGCGGCTAGCAGGTCGCGGTAGGCGTGGGGACTGCCGGTATAAACCCGAGGCGCCGGTTTGCCGGATTTCTTTATGATGTTGTCGGTGTATTGAAGCATTGTTGCGTCCACGTCACAGACGGCGACAATGTCGACGTCTGAGCGGCGGAGGGCCAGGGAGAGGTGGCTTTGTCCGCGGAAGCCGGTGCCGATGATGGCGAGCTTTATTCGGTCCGCGGGGCTCGCGGATTTCGCGGGCGCAGTGAGGATGGTAGGATGGAGGGCAAAGCCTGCGGAGGCAAGGGAGACATTGCGGACGAAGTCGCGGCGGGAGCTGGTCATAGTAGTAGAGTTTTATCGATTAAATATCGGAACTTAACGGCAAATAAAATTTCCAATGCCATATATTCCACTAAAAGAGAATTTACCGGGGATCACCGGTTTACTGGATTACCGGGCGGATACAGCCTTGCCGATCCGGCAGCTGACGCAGATCCTCCTGCGCGGAGAGTCGACGTTGACAGAGGGGGAGCGCGAGCTGATCGCCACGGTCACATCGTATGGCAATGAATGCCGGTTCTGCACAGCAGCGCATACAGCGGCGGCGAATATGTATCTCAAGGACCCGGCAATTGCGGAATCGGTGAAGAACGATCCGGATGCAGCGCCGGTGAGTGATAAGATGAAGGCGTTGCTGACGATCGCGAGAGCCTGTCAGAAGAATGGCAGGCTGGTGACGCCGGTTATGGTGGAGGAGGCGCGCAAGGAAGGGGCGACGGACCGGGAGATCCATGATACGGTCCTGATCACGGCCTTGTTCAGCCTGTATAACCGGTATGTGGACGGGTTGAATACGGTGACGCCGGAGGAGCCCGCCTTTTATGACCGGTTGGGGCATATCCTGCAGGACAAAGGGTATCTGCCTTCGCCGGATCGTTATGCGACCTTGTAAAAAACGATGCGGATTATCGGGGCAACATTCGGGCTACTTCATACTCGACGCTGGCGGTGCAGCGGCCCTGGTCCACTTGATCTTATTAATGGCGTTGGCGCGGCCGTCGCAGGGATCTTCGATCAGCGTTAGTGTCAGGTTGTTGGTGTCGTCGGAGAGGCTGATCTTGTATTTTCCGGTTTGATTCGGACAAGCATATTGTCCGTCGTAGTCGGTGAAAGAGAGGGTATCGGCCGAGATCTTGCAGACGGAGCGAACCACTGCATCTCCGTTGGTGGTGGTCACATAGGAAGAGTCCGATTTGATGTGAAGGGTAATGGTATCGTTGAGGTCAGGGACGAAAATTTTCCAATTGGTGTTTTTTAGGGATGGTAATTGAGCTTGGGCGTGGGCTGAGATCAGGGCACCGATGAGGAGTGTGGTGAACAACAGGGCTTTTTTCATAATTGTTATTTTGGTTGGGTGATTGTGCTAATATAGAATGGGAGGCAGGTCGGCGTAGGGGTACAGGGAATTCTTGGGCAGTCCGTCAGGGCGGGGTGTCCGGCTGCGGATGCTGAATACGGGGTCAAAGACGATCTGGTCCGGCGGCATTTCGAAGCCGAGCAGCTTCGCCATCTGTTCGTCGGTCAGGTCTGGCTTTAACCATTCCATTTCGAGGTCTTTCGGGAGAAACAGCGGCATGCGATGGGCGTTGTCGCCGCTATTGTGGATCTGTCGCATGACCGGGTTGGCGGCGCGGGTGATCAGGGTAAAAGTGCCGCGTACTTCGCCGGTCTCGGGATCGGAAGGTATTCTGGTATTATAGTAATATAGTCCCGGGAGGCAGAACATGGGCCGGTCTTTCAACCGGACGTAATAGGGAACCTTGTTCTTCCAGCCGTTGATCTCGCGATGCTCATAAATGCCGGTCACCGGGATAAGGCAACGTTTTTTTCGGATCCGGTTCCAAATGGAGCGTTTGTCTTCCAAAATCTTCTCACTGCGGGCGTTCACCATCGATTTGCGCATGGCCTTTATCTTTTCCGGAGTATCCATGTAATCGGTGATAATACCCCATTCAAAATATTTGCGGTGATAGCGGTCGTTCTCGGAGATGACGACGGGGTAGCGGCTATGTCCCAATGCCATAAAATGCACTCCCGTGTCCAGGTCGAATGTGATCTCTCCGTCGTGGGTCAGATTAGGGAAATAGTCATCGATCAGTTGCAGTGCGGAATAAAACGAGATGTCCAGGCACATATCAATAGGTTTCGATCAGGTCAAATGGGATGGTGTCATGTTCGTCTTCGCAGCTAAATTTAAGGAAAAGTTCGCCAAATTCCTCATAGAGGCCGATCTCGACCGGTTGTCTCCCTTGTATGCCGCGCCAGGCGGGGTGATTCCTGTTGATATAGTGCCGCATTTTTTCGCGGTAATTCTCGGGAGGCTTCCAGTCAACACCCTTTTTCGCGGCGTAGAAGATCTTGTAGCCAAAGGGTTGGGTCGCGGCGGTTTTGAGGCGGACGAGGTGATCCTGGATGGTAACATCGTATAGAAATGCGTAGGGGTCACTGGCGAGGGCGGCGAAGTGTTGTTCGGCGGTGAGTTGATCGATGGCTTCATAGGCGCGGAGGAGGAATGCGGCTTTGAGGGGGCGGGTGTGGCCGCGTGGAAAGTTTTGGCGCACGAAGTATCGTTTGCCGTTCGCCACCTGGTCCCGGAGGAGGCCGGGGGTCAGTAAGGGGAATGGGTTGTACATAAGGCGATAGGTTACCGACCCGTAAGTTACGAAAAAGCCGCCTCCGGTTGAGGGCCCGACGGGGCCGGTGGAGGCGGCTGTGCTAATAGGAAAGGTAATGGACTGGAATAATCAGTTGATCAATGCAAGCATTTCATTCAACGTGAGACCGCATAATTCGGCGAGTGAGCGAATATCGCGCAACAAAAACCGATCGACGTTTTCGATCAGGCGATTGAGGGTATCGCGCTTTTTCCCGAGGTCTTTTGCGACGGTCGACCTGGTAACGTAGTCGAAGATATCTTCGAGACGTCGCAGTTTCCCTTCTTCAAACATCATCCTGACGTCCTTGTATCGAAACTCCTTCGGTTTGTCGTTGGGATGCTCTCTTTCTATCAGCGTACAGAATTCGGCGATGTTCATTTCGCAGTTGCTACTAAACTTCTTCAGCTCCAGCCAGGTGAATTCATTCGGGTTGTGGACCAGCTCGTTGAAGCGGCGCTTTTCCTTTCCCAGGTCTTTGGCCACAAGGGATTTAGGCAGGGTTAGGAATATGTCGGAAAACAGCCTGATCTCGTTTCTCTTATACTTTGGTCGAATAAGGTTGTACCTAGGGTCTTTCGCCATGTTCAAAATACGCGTTAATTGGTTATTTAAACTATCATCCTTCTCCACTTTGACTTTCAGGGTCCTGATTTTTGACCTGTTATGACCGTCGGGCTATCCCTGGTTGTCCCGCCGCGGGGAAGGGGGCTTGCGCGGGGAAGAGGGCGGCCCGCGTGGGCATGGGATGGCGGCGGAAGTGCCGGGTGGGCGGCGCGGGCATGGGATGGCGGCGGAAGTGCCGGGCGGGCGGCGCGGGCATGGGATGGCGGCGGAAGTGCCGGGCGGGCCGCGCGGATCCCCACGGCGCGGAAGATCGCTTTCTCCCCGTATTGGCGTTTGATGGAATCGATCGACTGGTAGAGCCGGATGGCTTCCTGCGTGTCCTCATAGAGTTTGATCTGGTAGTTGCCGGGGATAAGGCGGGTCAGACGAACGCCGAGCAGGCGGATAAGGAGGCGGCGGTCGTAGAGTTTCTCAAAGAGGGATTGGGCAACGGGCAGGAGTAGATGATCGGCGTTCGTAAAGTCGATGGTCTTCTGACGGGCGACGGTGTCGAAATTGGAGTAGCGAAGCTTGACGGTGATGCAGGCGGTCAGGCGGTCCTGGCGGCGAAGCTCGAAGCCAACGGATTCGGTCATGCGGACCAGCTCGGCGTGGAGGAAGCCGAGGTTGATCGTGTCCGTTTCAAATGTCCGTTCGGTGCTGATAGACTTCTGTTCGCGGTATGGGATCACCGGGGTATCGTCGAGGCCGTTGGCTTTGCGCCAAAGGTCGATCCCGGTGGCGCCCAGCATGGTCTCAAGCATTTCGATGGGAATTTCGCTGAGGGTCCGGATCGTCTCGACGCCGCGGCGGACCAACTTGTATGCAATCTCCTTCCCGATGCAGGGGTGTTTTCCGACGGAGAGCGGCGCAAGGAAGACCTTCTCGTTACCAATGGCAACCTCAAGCTGGCCGTCTGGTTTGATCTCGTCGGTGGCGACCTTGCTGATGAGCTTGTTACCGGCCAGACCGTAGGAAACAATAAGACCACTTTCTTTCAGCACTTTCTTTTTCAGTTCACGGGCGAAGAGGCTGCAGCCAAAGAACTTATCCATTCCCGACAGGTCGATATAGAATTCGTCGATGGATGCTTTTTCGAACAGGGGTACGGTGTCCTGCATGATCTCGGTGACGAGGTGCGAGTACCGGCTATAGGATTCCATGTCGCCGCGGATGACGATCGCTTCCGGGCAGAGCCGGCGGGCGAGGGCCATCGGCATGGCGCTATGGATGCCAAAACGGCGCGCTTCATAGCTGCAGGCGGCTACGACGCCGCGGTCACCCGACCCGCCGACGAGGACGGGCTTACCGATCAGTTGTTTATTTTTTAGACGCTCTACGGATACAAAAAATGTATCGAGGTCAAAGTGGGCGATCTGTCTCATGATTGGGTGGGGTTCGCGGGTTCGGCGGAGTTCGTTTCTTTTGTTCGAAAACCGACTTTTTCGATATGGGTTACTTCGATGCTGTGAACGCCAAATTCTTCCAGGACCGTTCCGGTGATGCGGTAGAATCCTGCGCGTGGCGGGTATCGGGCGTGGATATCCGGGAAATGAACGGTGTCGATCCAATCTTTAGCGGCGTCGAGAAAGGTGCCGAAGCTCATCAGCTGGTCTTTCACGGTTCGGACGGGTTTGTGGGTGATGTGATAACCGAGGGTCGTGACCGGCTTACCGACATAGTTGCCGATCTCTTTTGCCGGGACATAGCGGGCCGGGTCGTCGTCGATGAGGGTAAAGGGATCGTCCACCGGGAAGCCGAGGAGCTCAATGTCGTCGAAGCGGGTAGCGAGCGGGTGATCGGGCAGCAGCGGGAGGGTCAGGTTGAGGGGCGCTTCGCGGAAGAGGGGTTCACAGATGGCTCCATAACGAGCGCTGTGGGTGGGGTGGCCGGCGCCTTTGGTCTGGTGGCCGGTGCCTTTGGTCTGGTGGCCGGCGCCGCCGGACCGCATCTTCTTTTGCAGAAAGTCGCCCTCCCAGAGCAGCTGTTTCTTGCTTCTGCCGGTAAAGCGAAAGGCCCCCACGCGGGTGAGCAGTTCCAGCTGTTCGGAGCCGACGGCCGTACGCTCGATGAAGTCGACGAGAGAAGTATAGGGGCCGCGACGCTCGCGGTCAGCGAGCAGGCCTTCGATGGTGGCGAGTTCGAGGCCCTTCACGTGAATGAAGCCGACCCAGGCGTCCTTGCCGCGGAGATTGGTATAATGATCGCTTTGGTTCACGCAGGGGCGGTGGACGCGGGCGCCGGCACGCATCAGCTCATAGAAGTAGAGCTCGCGACTGTAGAAGCCGCCGAAGTTATTGATGACGGCTACAGCAAATTCGATGGGAAAGTGGGTCTTGAGGTGGAGGCTCTGGTAGCTTTCCACGGCGTAACTGGCGGAGTGGGCTTTGCAGAAACTGAAGTCGGCAAAGCTCTCGATCTGCCGCCATACTTCGGCGGTGACGTCGCCCGGGTAATCTCTTGCGGCACAGTTGGCAAAGAACTTCTCTTTCAGCAGCGGCAGGTAGCCCTTACCGCGGTATTTGGCGCTGGTCGCACGGCGCAGCATATCGGCGTCTGCCATATCGAGACCGGCCCATTCGTGGGCGACCTGGATGACCTGTTCCTGGTAGATCATCACGCCATAGGTCGAACCGAGAAGTTCTTTTAGCTTGGGGTGCGGGTATTCGAAGGAGTTAGGGTGATGGTGGCGGTAGATATACTGGTGCATCATTCCGCTACGGCCGACACCCGGGCGGATGATGGAGCTGGCTGCGACCAGGGTGGCGTAGTTGTCGCAATGCAGCTTTCGGATCAGCTGACGCATGGCGGGCGATTCGATATAAAAGCAGCCGATCGTATGGCCCTGCATAAGCTGCTGCCGGATCGAAGGGTCCTGTTTGAATTTCCCAATGTCGTGGATATCGATATCGATCTGTCGGTTGACTTTGACCAGCTGAATACATTCGCGGATATGACCGAGGCCGCGCTGGCTGAGTACGTCGAGCTTGTGAAGGCCGATATTCTCAGCTACGAACATATCCATCATGGTGGTCGGGAACCCTTTCGGCGGCAGATGGACGGCGCACCAGGAGGACAGCGGCTCTTCGGAGATGAGGATGCCGCCGGGATGGATGCTCAGGCCCGCGGGAAAATCTTTTAGCAGCTTACCATATTGGAGGATGGCGCGGGCGATCCGGTCGTCCTTATGGACGCCGCGTTCGGCCAGCTGATCGATCTCTGCCTTCGGCAGGCCGAAAACCTTGCCTAATTCACGAACGATCGCGTTGTGCTGGAAGGTGGGGTACATGCCGAGAAGGGTGGCATGATGGCGGCCATAGCGTTTCATCATGTAGTCGATGATCTCGTCGCGATCGCGGTAGGAGAAATCGATGTCGAAGTCGGGCGGGCTGCTCCGATGGGGGTTCAGGAAGCGTTCGAAATACAGGTCCAGCTCGATGGGGTCGACGTCGGTGATACGCAGGCAATAGGCGACGATAGAGTTGGCGCCGCTTCCGCGGCCGACGTGGTAGAACCCGCGGCTCTGGGCATAGCGGATCATGTCCCAGGTGATGAGGTAGTAGGCAGTGAAGCCCATCTGGTCGATGATGTTCAGTTCTTTCTGGAGGCGTTCACGGGCCTTCCTGTTGTTGCCGTAGCGAAGGCGGAATCCCTCCCGGGCAAGTTTCTCGAGCAGTACCCGGTCGTCTTCGCGGCTGGCGCTGTAAAGCTTTTTGTTCTTATCCTCCCCGAAGGTCATATCGATCGAGCAGGCGTCCATGAGACGGCAGGTATTGGTAATGACGGACGGGTATCCGCGAAAGGCGGTGAGGATGTCCGCCTGCGGCACAAAATATTCATGTGCCCCGGCAACGTCCTCCGGGGTCAGCTTGGAAAGCAGGGTGTTCCTGTCGACCGCACGGAGGAGGCGGTGAAGATTGTAATAAATTTTGTTCTGAACCGTAACCGGCTGGCGGATGACCCATTTCCCGGCCGTTTGGCGAAAAGTCGTGCGGAGGAGGCGGCCGGCCTCTCCGGGCAGCACCCCTATCCTTTCGTTGTCCTGCAGGGCTTCCGGGGGCCTGGACCCAAAAGGGTAGATAATGAAGCCATCCTGCGGTCGTTGGTAGAGCCCGGTTGGGGTATCAGGGAAGTCCCTGGCGGCGAGCAAATGTTCGGAGAGAAAGGCGTTGATGCCTTGGAAGCCGGTGTTATTCGCTGCTAATAGTATATATAACAGCTTGTTACCGTTACGGATCTCTGTGCCCGCGATTGGCCGGATGCCGGCTTCGCGGCAGTATTGAACGAAGTCCCAGGTGTCGCAGGTGGAGTTGATATTTGTCAAAGCCAGCGCGGTGGCGCCGGCTTCAATGCCGCCGCTGACGAGCTCTTTGGTAGAATACGTGCCGTACTTAAAGCTGAAGTATGTCTTGCAGAGGTACATGAATGGGGGTTGACTGAGAACAAAAAACTAAGTTTATTAGTATTGCAATGCTAAATTAATTAGTAAATTTGTAAGTGACTCCCCTCCGGGGGCTGTTGGGGAGCAGGAAAGTCCGGCGTTCGGATTTAAAGGTTCCCGATGAGGGATGTAAAAATCTTAGCCGGCACGCGTAAAGTGAATATAAGGGCGCCAAAAAGAAAAATTAGCGGATCAAAAAAGTAACTTTTCTAACGTTGATGTATAAGTTAACTAAAGCGGAGTTTTTTGGAAACAACCTTTCCCTAAACGCATATTCAATAAAAATAAAATCTTTCCTTTGACGCATGATTAAACATAAGCGGGATCATCGTTATGATCTGATCAAGCCTATGGTCGAAACCGGCAAGATCATGTTCTTCAACGATATCTTCAAATACATCCCCAAAACAGTGGTGTCGAAGGATCTCGGAAAGAAAGTGGACCGGTTCAACACCTTAATGAGTAGGGTAGAAGAGTTCATGCTGGATGATCTTTTTATCATGGCCGGTTTTTTCGATATCGATGAAGATGTCATTGTGAGGCTGGTGATGAATGACTATAAACGGAACAAGAGTGAGATTGCGACGTCGGTGAGAATGGCGTGATTTTTTTCCTATACAACTGTGTTCGCTGGAAGCTGCCTCCAATGAGTTCGGGGGTGGCTTTTTTTGTCGTTTCGGGGTAGGAGGCGCCCGAAAAATGGTTAAATTTGGGGATGTTCCGGAACTTCTTAAAGGTCGCCCTAAGAAATCTGGTCAGGCGGAAAGGATATGCGCTGCTGAATGTCCTTGGCCTGGCCCTGGGGATCATGTGTTGTCTGGTCATTTTTGAGTACGTGGCGTATGAGCGGAGCTATGATCGTTTCGAGCCCAATGCCGACCGGCTTTACCGGGTACAAGATGAAGATTATCAGGGCGGTAGAATGGTCCTGCCTTGTGCGGCCGCCATGCCGGGGGTCGCGGCCGGGATGATGCAGGAGTTTCCGGAGGTGGAAAATGCGTGCCGGCTTTACCGGGGAAACGTCATCCTGGCTGATGATTCACGATACGTGAAAATCAGAGAATCAACGATTTACTACGCGGACCCGGCGGTATTACCGATGTTCGGGATGAAAATGCTGTATGGTGACGCCCGGACCGCCCTCACAGGGCCCGGAAAGGTTGTACTTTCGGCAACAGAGGCCCGGAAGTTCTATGGCGGACAGGACCCTGTCGGAAGAGCGCTGACGATCCACTCGGGTATCCGGCCCAAACCGATGACACTGGAGGTAACCGGCGTTTATCAGGACGGTCCTTTGAATTCGCACCTCAAGCTGCCGGTGCTGGTATCCTATCCAACGATGAGCGTGCTGTACGGGACGTACGGCAAACCCAATAATTTCATCGAGAACAGCTATGACTGGACGGACTTCTACACCTATATACTGTTGCGACCCGGGACCAGTGCGGCGCTAGTTTCCGCGAAGCTGCCTGCCTTTATTGACCGGCATTACAACAACCTGCCACGGGCAAAGAGTACCGGGGACAGTCTTACCCTATCGCTAATGCCCGTCGGGGACATTCACCTACGTTCGCATTATACCGAAGAAGCGGAGCCGGGCGGGGACGAGCAGTCCGTTTCTTTTCTGTTCCTGATCGCTTTCTTTATCATTGGAATCGCGTGGATCAACTACATCAACCTGGCGACGGCCCGGTCGCTGGAACGCGCGAAGGAAGTAGGGGTCCGGAAAGTGCTGGGCGCCTTGCGCGGTGAACTGGTCCGCCAGTTCATGATGGAGAGCCTGCTAATGAATTCCCTGGCCTTGTTGGTTGCCCTTGGGCTGACACTGGCAATCAATCCCTTCTTCGTGCGGCTGGCGGACAGGCCAATCTCGTCGGTGTTCTCGATGCCCGTCGTGTACTGGGAGATCTTCCTGGCGCTGTTCGTCGCCGGCACCCTGCTGTCGGGCGTTTACCCGGCGCTGATGCTTTCCCGTTACCGGGCGGTGGCTGTCCTGAAAGGTCTCTTTTCAAATTCCGGCAGTGGCCAGTGGCTGCGGCGGGGGTTGATCGTCGGTCAGTTTGCCGCTTCGATCATTCTGATCGCCGGGACGATGGTCGTATACCGGCAGGTGCACTATATGCGTAGTCAGTCGCTGGGAGTGAATATCAATGAGACCCTGGTGCTGAGGGCGGCAGGTAGCAGTCTGCCTGATTCTTCCTATCGGGATGTCTACCAGGCGTTCAAAGGCAAGTTATTGCGGCTGTCGGGGGTCGCGAGCGTGACGGCATCCTCTGAGGTCATGGGCGACGAGATCCTTTGGTCAACCGATTGGCGCCGGCTGCACAGTCCGAGCAATCAGGTCTCGAATATCTTCCATGTGGGCGTCGATAATGATTTTATCCGTGGCTATGGGCTTCATGTGATCGCCGGCAGGGATTTCTCGCGGGATTTCGGTACCGACAGGAAGGCCATCATCCTGAATGAAACGGCGGTGAAGACGCTGGGCCTTACTCCGCAGCAGGCGGTCGGCGAGCTGATGTCGGGAGTGCAATCCAATATGGATTCGATGAGGGTGGTAGGTGTGATTGCTGACTACCACAATGAGGGGCTGCAAAAGGAGATCCAGCCGCTGATCCTATTCCTCAACCGGAATACGCGTCATTTTTATTCCATCAAGATGCAGGCGACCGATCCGGCGTCGACCATTGTGGCGATCAAGAAAGTCTGGGACCGGTATTACCCGGGTGACCCATTCGAGTATTTCTTTCTGGATCAGAATTTCGACCGGCAATATGCCGAGAACCAGCGGTTCGGTGAGGTGTTCGGGTTGTTTGCGTTGTTTGCGATCGCCATTGCGTGCTTCGGGCTGCTGGGGCTGTCGGCGTATAACGTTCTGCAGCGCACGAAAGAGATTGGCATCCGCAAGGTGCTGGGGGCTTCGACCGAAAATCTGTTGCTGATCCTGTCGCGGGATTTTCTTTTGCTGGTTGGGGTTGCGTTTGTGATCGCGGTGCCGGTAACGTGGCTCGCGATGAACAGCTGGCTGGAGAGTTTCGCGTACCGAATCGGGATCAGCTGGTGGATTTTTGCGGTGGCGGGGCTGATGGCGGCGGCGATCGCGTTCATTACGGTGGGCGGCCAGGCGATGAAGGCGGCGATGCAGAATCCGGTGCGCAGTCTGAGGACTGAATAGCTTCATTATGAAAAATATCGCGTTGACGTTCGGACTGACGTTCGTGGTGGTCGCCGGGTTCGGCCAGCAGACGGAATATCATGAGAAGTGGCGGCCGCAATTCCACTTCTCCCCGAAGGCGCATTGGATGAACGACCCGAACGGGATGGTCTATTACGGGGGAACTTTTCACCTCTTCTTTCAATATTATCCGGACAGTATGGTCTGGGGGCCGATGCACTGGGGGCATGCGGTGAGCAAGGATATGGTCTATTGGGAGGAATTGCCGATTGCCTTGTATCCCGACACGATTGGCTATATTTTCTCCGGTAGCGCGGTCCTCGACAAAAACGAGATGTCGGGCTTCGGGAGGAATCCGCTGGTGGCCATTTTTACGCAACATAATCCGACTAGCGGTAGTCAGAACCAAAGTATTGCCTACAGTCTGGATAGCGGCAAAAGCTGGGTGAAATACTCAGGTAACCCCGTCCTTCGAAATCCGGGGATCACCGACTTCCGTGACCCGAAGGTCATCTGGGACGTGAGTACCCAGAAATGGATCATGGTGCTGGCGGTCAAGGATCACGTTGAATTCTATGCATCTGGTGATTTGAAGGGCTGGTCGAAGGTAGGCGAGTTCGGAAAAAATGCGGGAGCGCACGGCGGGGTCTGGGAGTGTCCGGACCTTTTCCCGATCAATGATAATCAGGGGCATGCCACTTGGGTGTTGATCGTCAATATCAACCCCGGCGGTCCGAATGGCGGGTCGGCAACCCAATATTTCCTGGGCAATTTCGATGGCAGGAATTTTACGCAGAAGACGCCGGGAACGCGATGGCTCGACTACGGTCCGGACGAATATGCCGGAGTGACCTGGTCAAATACGGGTGCGCGGCGGATCTTCCTGGGTTGGATGAGCAACTGGCTATATGGACAACGGGTTCCAACCGATCCGTGGCGGAGCGCCAATACGCTGCCACGCGATTTGCAGCTCGCGCAGGCCGGGGATTCATTGTATGTGACGTCGACTCCGGTTTGGGCGCTGGATGTGTTGGAGGTCCGGAGGGAGCGGCCTGCGTTTCCGGCGGCATTGCCGGAGTTGGCAAAAGTCACTCTGCGGACGAACAAAGCAGCGGCTTTTAACCTGGTGTTCTCGAATACTGCCGGGGACAGCACGGTTATTGGATATGACGGGGCGGGACGGTATTTTATCGACCGGCGGCATGCGGGGGTACCGATGGGTCCGGGCTTTGACCGCATCTATACGGCGCCGCGGATTTCGCGGGATTCGACGATCGGGCTGAAGCTGTCTATGGATGCATCTTCGTTTGAGCTGTTTGCGGATGGGGGGTTGACGGTGATGACGGCGCTGGTCTTTCCGACGAAGCCGTATGATCGGGTAGCGATGCGGTCAACCGATAGAGTGGAGGCAGCCGGGTTGTCGATATCAACGTTGAAGAGTATCCATAATTGAACATGGGGTGTATCATTTGCGAACAATGTTCGGGGTTGAATTGGTCATGGCGAATTGATTGCTAATTGGTTGGCGAATTGGCATCCGGCGTGCTCCGAATCGATTAGTTAATGCTACCGCTATGCTAAAAAATTATTTCAAGATTGCCTTCCGCAGCCTCTGGCGGCATAAAGGCTTCACGATTCTGAATATTGTCGGGCTGGCCGTCGGCATGGCTGCCTTTTTCCTGATCTTTCAGGATGTGCGTTTCGAATACAGCTACGATGATTTCGTTACGAAGCGGGACCGGGTTTACCGGCTGGCTACCGATATCAAGTCGGCATCCGGGATCCAGTCTAATTGGACGTCGTCGATGCCGATGGCGATCAATTTGAAAAGGGAGTATCCCGGGATAGAGGATGTCGTGCGGCTGAGCGCACAGTCGACCTTGTTAAAGCGAGGCGATGTCTTCTTCCAGGAAAGCAGGAGCATATTTGCAGACTCTGGCCTGTTCAACATCTTCAACTTTCCGCTGGTGGAAGGTGATCCGGCGACGGCATTGAAGGAACCCTTTAGCGTCGTGCTGTCGGTGTCGACGGCAAAAAAATATTTTGGGTCGGCTGATCCGATCGGTCAGATCCTATTTTTCTCCGACAGCGGATACAACGCCAAAGTCACTGGAGTGATGAAGGACCTGCCGGAAAATTCGACGGTCAAGGCTGATCTTTTCGTCTCTATGGCGACATGGAAGTGGTTTCGGGACAGCTCGGACTATCGATGGGGCAGACAAAATACCACTTCCTATCTTCTGTTGAAGCCCGGAGCAAGCCCCGCGGCGTTGGAATCACAGTTTACGGCCTTTATCAACCGGCATATGGGGACGGCATTGAAATTGTCGCAACAGGACGAAGTGCTATCTCTGGAAAAGCTGAAAGACACCTACTGGTCGTCCCGCGGCGGATGGGTTTCCGGTAATAAAACCAATTTGTATGTATTCTCCCTTATCGGCTTATTTATTCTGCTGATCGCGTGTATCAATTTCGTGAACCTGACGACGGCGCGGTCGACGGAGCGGGCGAAGGAGGTAGGTGTCCGGAAAGTGATCGGTGCGGTCCGGTTCCAGCTAACGCGGCAATTCCTGAGCGAGTCGGTGCTTTTGTGCCTGATCGCGTTCGTATTCGCCGCCGCCCTTTGTGAGGCGCTGCTTTCGTCGTTCAATCTGCTGGCAGGAAAAACGGTAAGCGAGGCCGTACTCGACCAGCCGGCCGAACTGCTGATCTTGGCGGGGATTGCGCTGGTGATCGGATTGCTGGCGGGGTTCTATCCGGCGCTGGTCCTGTCGGGTTTCCGGCCGATCGAGTCGTTGAAGGGCCGGTACAGCTCGGGTACGCGTGGGCTGTTGCTGCGACGAGGCCTGGTCGTATTCCAGTTCGCGATCTCGATATTTCTGATCATCGGTACGGCGGTGGTCTATTTACAGATCGATCATATGCGCAGCCAGGATCTGGGATTCGATAAACAGCAGGAACTGGTGATCGACGAGCACAATGATGTTCACAAAGTGACTTTCCGGCAGGAGGTGGCCAAACTGCCGAATGTGCAGTCAGCCGCGTTGTCGGGCAGTGTGCCCGGTGAGGGGGATTATACAGCGAACACCGATCTGGAAAATAGCCGTGGTGAAATGCAGCCCGCCATTGTGGATCTGACCTATGTAGACTTTGGCTACCTGGAACAATACAAAATGAAATTATTGGCAGGGCGTTTCTTTGATCCGCATATTGCAACAGATACGATGCAGGCGATGATCATCAACGAGAAGGCGGTGCAGTTCCTGGGATATACGCGGCCGGAGGAGGCAGTGGGACGTCGATTCGAGCAGTGGGGCAAGAAAGGAGTGATCATCGGGGTGATCCGGAACTATAATTTCGAGGGTCTTCAGAAAGAAATCCAGCCACTGACCATTTGCATAAACCTGGATGACTGCAATTATTTATCTGCGAGGGTCTCGACGCGGGATCTGCCGACGACGATGGCGGCGATCAGAAAGGCGTGGGAGGGGATGGCGCCGAACAAGACGTTTGATTACTTTTTCCTGGATCAGCAATTCGATCGGCATTATCGGACGGAGGTGCGGTTCGGACGGTTATTCATCGTTTTCGCAGTACTGGCTATCTTTATCTCCTGTCTGGGGTTGCTTGGGCTGGCGTCATATAGTATAGTCCTACGGACGAAAGAGGTGGGGGTGCGGCGGGTGTTGGGGGCTTCGGTCGGGGGGATCGTTCGGTTATTATCGGTGGAGTTCCTGGCGCTTGTAGGGGTTGCGTTCTTGATCGCGGCACCGGTGGGCTGGTATTTTATGCACCGATGGTTGGAGAATTTTGCCTATAAAGCGCAGTTAGGGTGGTGGCTATTTGCAGGTGCAGGGGTATTGGCATTGATGATTGCGTTTGGGACGATCAGTTATCAGGCGGTGAAGGCGGCGATGGCTTCGCCGGTCAAAAGTCTTCGATCGGAATAGGCGTTATTTGTAAATGCGGCCCATGTATGGGTCGTCGAAAATAATCTTTCTTAATTCTTCCACGTCGATGGCTCCCTGGTGGGCATAGACGATCTTGCCGCCGGGTTCGATCAGAAGGCTGTAGGGTAAAGCGCCCTGCCATTTCGGATCGATGGCTTCCATCAATTTGTATTTGTCGTCGCCGGTATAGATATAGTTTGGGGAGGAAGATTGTTGTTTCTCAAGGAATTTAAATGCTTTGCTTTGTGCGGCGCTGTCGTCGGTGCTGATGCTGACGAGCTCGAATCCGCGGTCGCGGTACATGCGATTGAGGGTGACCAGTTGGGGGAATTCTTCGACGCAGGGGACGCACCAGGTGGCCCAGAGGTTGATGAGGCGAAGTTTATTTGTATTGTTGTGTACCAGGGTTGCGATACCAGCGAGATTGACAGTGTCGAGCGTGATAGGCTCTTTGGCCCAGGTGATGGCCGCCTTCTTCGTCCAGTTGCTTTTTTCCAACCACTTTATTGAGCAGCCAAAGGTTTTTGTAACGGCCACAGGGACGGGCTGGTTGTTGAGGATTGCGTCAATGGCGTTGCGGGCATCGAGGCTGTGGGGCGTCTTGAGCGGGTTCTCGGTGTCGTCGATGCGGCCATTGTAGCGGAGCTTACGGTCCTGGTCGAAGATAAAGACGTGGGGCGTGGAGACAGGGCCGTATTGTTTGGAGGCGGTTTCTGTCTCACCGTCGTAAAGATAGGGGAAATTAAAACCGGCGTCGCGCGCGCGTTTCTTCATGTCGTCGAAGGAGTCACCGACGTCGCTGTAGCCCAGTTCGTCGATGCGCAGCGCCTGTGGGGCATTGGGGCTGATGGCGACGACACGGACGCCTTTAGCAGCGTAGTCGCTGGTCAGTTGGATGAGCCGCTTTTCGTAGGCCTGAGAAGTAGGACAGTGATTGCACATAAAGACGACGACGAGGACTTTGGAGTCTTTGAAGTTGTGTAGTGTATAGGTTTGGCCGTCGACGCCTTGTAAGCTGAAGTCGGGGGCTTGCGAACCGATGGCCAGCGTAGGATGATCGTAGACGTGCTCGGGATCAATGCGGGTTTGACCTTGCGCCCGGAGGCTGAGGGAGGAAAAGAAAAGGGAAATGGAAAGCAGGAAAGATAGTGGCCTATTCATGCTGGCGAATTTAATTATTTTGCTCAGCGGATAGGCTGTGTATTTTTTAGAACAGGAGCCAGTGGATGAGCATGCAGCAGAGCACGCCGCTAAGGAATGCTGCCAGAAGACCGGTCAGGGAAGGGGTGGATTCCGAATCTTCGAAGGTTTCACCGGTAAGTTTGGTATAAAGGCGTTTCATTTTTTTGATCCGTTTGCCCTGAAAAGGCAAGCCGTATGCCGGGTATACTCCGATGGTTTTCAATTGCTTACAAACGAGACGTTTTCCCAAGAATGGAAGGGCCGGTCAATTTGGGATCGACTGGTCAGCCGATCGGGTCAGGGGGTGGCCGTAGGAGGCGAGGACCTGGGTCGGTCGGCAGGGGCGGCGCCCCAAATCGGGTTGGGGTGCTCGCCCATATAAAATCGCAGCGTGGAACCGGCCCTGATCTCGCGGTAGTCGATGTAGGACTTCCGATAAGGAAGGCCGTTCAAGGTCGTGCGCTGGATATAGATGTTCCTGGGTCCGAAATTAACCGCTTCCATCGTAAAAACGGTCCCCTCCCCTACTTTCACCAAGGCCTTTTTCACCAGGGGGGTGCCGAATACAAAGACGCCGTTGGCAGGATTTACGGGATAGATACCGAGAGCCGACATGACATACCAGGCACTCATCTGGCCGCAGTCGTCGTTACCGCATAAACCGTCTTTCCTTGCCGTGTACATTTCGCGGGTGATCTGCGTGATCTTCTCTGCGGTCTTCCAGGGGCATCCGGCAAAATCATATAAATATGGGATATGATGATTGGGTTCATTGCCCTGGGCATACATTCCGACGAGGCCCGAAATATCAGGCGGAGCATCAGCGCCAAGCGAACCGGTTACGGTAAAAAGAGAATCGAGTTTGGCGATGAAAGGTTTGTCGCCGCCCATGAGGGAGATCAATTTCTCTACGTTTTGCGGAACGAGCCAGGTATATTGCCAGGCGTTGCCTTCGGTATAGTCCGCGGGCACAAAAGGATTAAATGGAGCACGCCACCCGCCACTCGTGAGAACAGGCCGCATAAACTTTGTAGAGGTATCAAAGTAGCGGGCAAAATATCCACCACGCTTATCATAGACCGCTTCGTCGGCCGTCCTGCCCATTCGTTCGGCCACCCGGGCGATACACCAGTCGTCGATGGCATATTCAAGCGCTTTGGATACCGACTCAGGTTCCTTGTCCGCCGGAATATAGCCTTCCTGTTTCAGATAGTTCATTCCATAGTCGTCGCGGGTAGAAGACGCCTTCATGGCTTCAAGCGCGAGGTTGGGGTCGAAGCCGTGGTATCCTTCCAGGTAGGCTTCTGCAATGACGGGGACGGCGCTATAGCCGACCATGCAATCCGTCTCACGGCCCTGAAGGTGCCAGATGGGGAGTTTGCCTTGCTGCTGGTAGATCGCCAGCATGCTGTTGACAATATCGTTTACCCGTTCGGGTTGAATGAGGGTCATCAGCGGGTTAAGCGTCCGGTAGGTATCCCACAGGGAGAAGATCGTGTAATTGTTAAATTTCGCGTGTGGATAGACTTTGCGGTCAGCGCCGCGATAGGTGCTGTCGTGATCGTTATAAAGCGACGGTGCGATCATGGTGTGATAAAGGGCAGTGTAGAAGACCTTCCGCTGCGTGGGGTTGGCGGCTTCGACGGTGATCTTGCTAAGGGCCGATTCCCATTTGGCGTTACCTTGCCGGACGATCTTTTCGAAATTCCAGCCTGGGATCTCCGCGGTAATGTTGGCAAGGGCGGCTTCGCTGCTGACGTTGGAGACGCCGATCTTTAGCATGGCGGTCCTGTTCGCCCCGGGGACATCGATTTGAGCTTTTACGGTATCCGCTTCACATTCGTCAGCGTCAACCCTTTTGTCGCCCTTGAACATCGACAAGTACGTCAGGGGGATGCTGCTACGGATGGCAAAATAGATGCGACGGTCCTGCGCCCATTGGGAGGAGTTACGCCAGCCAAGCAGGGTGCTGTCGTTAATACGTTTCAGGTAAGCATGCACTTTCGGGTGTTGCCAGCCGGTGTCGAAATTGCCCTGGAACAGATCGATGAAGATATTAGCGGGGCGGCCTTTTGGAAAATGATACCGGTGAAAGGCAACTCGTTCGGTGGCCGTCAGTTCGACCTTAACATGGTGATCTTTCAGCCAGACGGAGTAGTAGTCAGGTCGGGCAATCTCGTGTTGATGATCATAGTGGGAGGAGTAGCCGTAGGGCATTATCAAAATATCGCAGAGATCGGGGACGCCGGTGCCGCTGAGATGGTTTTGAGAAAATCCTTTGACGACGCTGTCGGAGTAATTATAACCGGAGCACCAGTCCCAACCTTTGTTGATGTTGGTGGGACCGACCTGGACGGCGCCAAACGGGACGCTGGCCCCGAGAAAGGTGTGACCGTGGGCGCCGGTGCCGATGTAGGGATCGACGGAAGAGAGGAGCGGGCCTTCGGGGTAACGCGATTGCGCCGCGGCTGAGAAAATGATGAAGACAAAAAATGAAGTGAGGATGGTTTTCATGGAGTAAATGTAAGTGTTTGTTTTAGGGCCGCGAGTTGAAAATTGCAATTAGTTTAGCAGTCCTTTAAAACCTTTTTATATGGATAATGCGAAGTGGCTGGGTGTGTGTCGATGGGTGCATATCCTGCTTGTTGTCGGGTACGTATTGGTGACGATCATGATCGTGATTGTTTTGTTGGTAGTGTTTGGGGTGAGGATGGCGAATTGGGTGCGATGGATGATGGTGGTGGGGTGGTTCGGGGTATGTTTTGGGGGGGTCGTTCTCTTGGAGTGGCTGGGATTATCTCCTGGCCAGGGATGCAGGAGACCGATAAGCTCCGAGGAGGAAAGGTTGTCGGAATCGCTGGGAAAAATCTGGAAGGGGGCGGAAGTTCGATTCCTTATTCGGAACGATGCGAACAGACCGGACGGGTCGTTTGGATATCGAACGATCATCATCACCAGCGGTACATTAGTATTAGCTTCGGATGAGGAACTACGCGGCATTCTGGCACATGAGCTCGGCCATCTGCGCGACGGTGACCGGATATTGGAGGCGGCGTCACTATATTCGGGGCTGTTCGCGCTGGGATTCCGTTTATGTTGCCGTCTCATCCGGCTGGGATTCCGGTTAAACAGGGCAGGAGGTCTTTTGTTGGGGGCGTTCTTGTCGCCGATCTTGTTATCCTTGTTGTTCTTCTTTTGTATTGATTCCGTCTTTCGGGGTTTGGAATGGGGATTGGTGAAGTTGGGTGACGCCCGGCAGGACAGTTTTGCGTTCAGGGCAGGATGCGGGAATGGTTTGCGCACATGGCTGATCCGGTCCGGGCTTTCGGCCAATGTGTCGCGAATCCGTCGGCTGGAGAAAATGGTGTAGCTTACGGCCTCAAAATTTCTACTACCGTCATGTTAAAAAATTCATTGTTGTTTAGCTGGCTACTCCTTGCGGCGAGCGGGACGCGGGCGCAGTGGGTGGACAAAATAACCGATCCGGTAGACTATGTTAATCCGCTCATGGGCACGCAGTCAACACCGGAACTCTCGAACGGCAACACCTATCCCTCCATCGCGTTACCCTGGGGGATGAATTTCTGGACACCCCAAACCGGGAAGATGGGTGACGGCTGGCAATACACGTACACGGCAGATAAGATCAGGGGGTTCAAACAAACCCATCAGCCTTCGCCCTGGATGAATGACTACGGAGAGTTCAGTATAATGCCGGAAACGGGCCTGCATTTAAGTGAGGACAGCCGGGCGTCGTGGTTTTCACATAAAGCGGAGGTGGTGAAGCCTTATTATTATAGTGTCTATCTGGCCGATTACGACCTGACGACAGAGATTGTCCCCACGGAAAGGGCCGCGCGATTTCGCTTCACCTTCCCGCAGACGGACAGCGCGTTTGTGGTGGTAGACGCCTATAATCATGGGTCATATATCAAGGTGATCCCTTCCGAGAATAAGATCATCGGTTATTCCACGCGTAATAGCGGCGGGGTACCAAAGAATTTCAGGAATTATTTCGTGATCGTATTCGACCGGTCATTCAGCAGCGTACGTACCTGGAAGGATGACGGGGTATCGGATTCCACCGAGCTGACGAATAAGCATGTCGGAGCGGTGGCAGGTTTCACCGGTCTTCATCGGGGTGATGTGGTCAATGCGCGGGTGGCGTCGTCCTTTATAAGTATTGATCAGGCGGAGCAGAACCTGAAGGAGATCGGCGGTGATGACTTCGAGACCCTGGTGGGAAAGGGGCGGGCGATCTGGAACAAAACGCTTGGCCGGGTTGCCGTAGAAGGCGGGACCATAGACCAGGTCAGGACGTTCTATTCCTGTCTGTATCGCATGCTGTTCTTTCCGCTGGCCCTGTATGAACGAGACGCGACGGGGCGGATCGTCCACTACAGTCCGTATAACGGGCAGGTAGAGCCGGGGTATATGTTTGGTGGCACGGGGTTCTGGGATACGTTCAGGGCCCTTTATCCATTCCTGAATCTCGTTTATCCGGATGTTAATTTGAAAATGCAGGAAGGTCTGGTGAATGACTATAGAGAAGGAGGCTGGCTGCCGGAGTGGTCCAGTCCCGGATATCGAAGCGTGATGGTGGGGAATAATTCCGCTTCTGTGGTAGCGGATGCCTGGTTGAAAGGGGTTCGCGGATATGATATTAACGCGTTGGATTCGGCGCTGCTGAAGGATGCAAATCATGAAGGTCCGATCCCCGTGGTGGGCCGGGACGGGGTCGAATATTACAACAAGCTGGGCTATGTGCCATATGACGTGAAGCTTAATGAAAATGCGGCGAGGACGCTGGAGTATGCGTACGATGATTTCTGTATCTACCGGCTTGGCAAGGCGCTCGGGCGTCCGGCGGATGAGCTTAAGATCTATGCATCGAGAGCCATGAATTATAAAAACCTGTTTGATCCTTCGCATAAGCTGATGCGGGGGAAGAACCAGGACGGGAGCTGGCAGTCGCCCTTCAACCCTTTCAAATGGGGCGACGCGTTTACGGAGGGGAATAGCTGGCATTATACCTGGGGGGTGTTCCATGACATTCAGGGGTTGATCGATCTGATGGGCGGGAAGAAAGAATTTGTGGCGATGCTGGATTCCATTTTCGTGATGCCGCCGACCTTTGATGACAGTTATTATGGTGAAGTGATCCATGAGATCCGGGAAATGCAGATCGCCGGGATGGGGCAGTATGCGCATGGCAATCAGCCGATACAACATATGCTGTACCTGTATGACTATGCAGGCGAGCCGTGGAAAACGCAGTATTGGGTACGGGAAACGATGAACAAGATGTACAGGGCGACGCCAGATGGGTATTGCGGGGATGAGGACAATGGGCAGACATCGGCCTGGTATGTCTTTTCGGCACTGGGGTTTTATTCGGTCTGTCCGGCAACGGATCAGTATGCGCTCGGTGCGCCGCTTTTTCGGCGGGTGACGCTTCGCCTGATGAACGGGAAGACGTTTGTGATCGATGCGCCGGAGAATAGTGCAACGAATGTGTATGTTCGGTCCGCTGTGCTGAACGGGCAGCCGTGGCCTGCCAACTGGATCGCGCACTCAACGATCCTGCGCGGCGGGGAGTTGAGGCTGACGATGGGGGCGACACCGAATAAAACCAAGGGTACCGATCCGTCGGACTATCCCTATTCATTTTCTACCGACAAAAGTAATCCGCTGAATAAACATGAGAACTAAGACGAGATGGATCCTGGCGGCCGCAGTGGCGATGACGGCGATTTTGACGACGCAGCCGGTTGTGGCCAATACCATAGCCAACGATCCCGTTACGACAACCATTAAGAAGGGCAAGTATACGCTGGTGATCATCAATCAGGATCCGTCATTCGATACGGGTACGCTGCGACGGATGACCGAAACCTTTTTTACCGTCTATCCGGCGGAAGCGCGGCGCTTCAATCCCCATACCTTGGCCAGGGTGACGTTTATTATTGACCCGGGCTATACCGGCGTGGCCGAAACCGACAGCGGGCGATGCCGTTATAACCCAAAATGGCTGACCGATCATCCGGAGGATATCGATGTCGTGACGCATGAGGTAATGCATATCGTTCAGGATTATCATCACGACAACGATCCGGGATGGCTGACCGAAGGCATTGCGGATTATGCGCGATATGTCTATGGCGTCAACAACGTCAAAGCCAACTGGGCGCTCCCGAATTACACGCCTCGCCAGAGCTACGAAAATGCCTATCGGGTGACGGCGAAATTTCTCCTGTGGGTGCAGGACAACAAGGCTCCAAAAATCGTTGACCAGCTGGATGCGGCGATGCGTGACGGCAGCTACACACCGGACCTATGGGTCAAGCTGACGGGCAAGACGGTGGACGAGTTGTGGAGCGAATATGGGCGGGCGAATGTTGTAAGCCTGCATGAGCTGCAACAGCAGTTCGTTGACCTGCGTTTCGGGATGTTCATCCATTTCAACATCCCGACGTTCATGAACCAGGACTGGGCCGATCCGGATGCGTCGCCTTCGCTCTTCAATCCGACCCGCCTGGATTGCAATCAATGGGCGCAGGCGGCCAAATCGGCTCACATGAGCTATGGCTGTCTGACGACGAAGCATCACAGCGGGTTCTGTATCTGGAACACGAAGACGACGGATTACAATGTGATGAACAGTCCATTGAAGCGGGATGTGGTCAAAGAATTTGCCAATGCCTTTCGGGCGCAGGGTCTGAAGGTCTGCCTGTATTATAGCATCCTGGATACGCATCACAAGCTTCGGCCGGGCTTCATCACCCGGCAGCATGTCGAGATGATCAAGGCGCAGCTAACGGAGCTGCTGACCCATTACGGGGAGATCACGGCATTGATCATCGATGGGTGGGATGCCCCCTGGTCCCGTATCAGCTACGATGATGTGCCTTTCGAGGAGATCTATTCATTGGTCAAATCGCTGCAACCGAATTGTCTCCTGATGGATCTCAATTCCGCGAAATACCCGCCGGAGGCATTGATGTACACCGATATCAAGTCTTATGAGCAGGGTGCGGGGCAGCATGTCTCGACTGCTACGAACCGCCTGCCGGCGTTGTCGTGTCTGCCGTTGAATTCGGCGTGGTTCTGGAAGACCGATTTTCCTGGTGCGCCGGTGAAGGACCCAGCGGCGCTGGTGAATGAGGATATCATTCCGTACAATAAGATCTACGATAATTTTATTTTGAATGTAGCGCCAAGCCGCGATGGGTTGATCGATGACAATGCGCTGGCAGCGTTGGCGCAAATCGGGCGGCTCTGGAAGAATGACGGGCGGGTGGCTACGCTGCCGCCGACGGAAGCGCCGGTCATTTCGCATAATTTGGCCAAGCGGATGCCGGCGGAGTCCAGTTGGAGCGATGACATGAATATCATGGATTTTGGCAATGACGACAATTTCCGGACTTCGTGGCAGTCCAATCCGACGGTGACATCGCCGTGGTACCAGGTGGACCTTGGCGGAGAAAAGGCGTTCAATGCAGTGGTGGTGACGGAGGATAAGGCCAATGTGAGCCATTACCGGTTGGAGTATAGGACCAATGGGGTGTGGAAGTTGTTGGTCGAAGGGGACAATCCCGCCCGGGTAAAGATCCATCGGTTCGAGCGGGTGTGGGGGGATGCGGTGAGGATCTCGATGGACCGGTTTGATACGCCGCCGGCGATTGCGGAGTTTGGGGTGTATGATGAGCGCCGCTAGCGGCGGCGTGATCGGCTATCGAGGGAACCCCGTTTAATTTGGGTTTTTAGGTGAAAAAACGCTAGTTTTGCGGTCCCATTGCCCAATAGTATAAGGGTAGTACGAAAGATTCTGGATCTTTATGTCTTGGTTCGAATCCAGGTTGGGCAACCAACGCGTGAAACCCGCTCCAGTAGCGGGTTTCACTTTTTTAAATCAAACTCCGCTCCTTCTAATCCATTCAAATTCAAATATTTTTAGGTTCGATTCTACAAATGTCAACCAAGTTGGAACGATCGAACCGTTAATTTTTAAAGTCCGTGATGGTCTTTCCATCATAACGGTACACCCCATTAGCAGCTCCATACCAGATACTTCCATCGTTAGCTGCGAATATCGCCAAAAAACTCCCTGGGTCTCCTGACTTAATTTCGGTTACAGTAGGCATTTTATCGTACAAGGACTTTTCATCGTAACGTGAAAGCGCCCAGACTGAAGTAGTCCAGATGTTTCCTTTTTTATCTTCAATTATTGCATAAGCTCCCCTCTGCGACGCCTTAATAAAGGTTCTGCCATCGTAGCGCCAAAGACCACCATCTGCACCGAACCAAATATTGCCTTTTTTATCTTCGATTATTGACCAAACGTTGTAAAAGGATTGACCGTCTTTATCGGTGAAAACAGTAAATGTTTTTCCGTCATAAAAACAGGCCGCGCCCCTTGTGCCAAACCATAATTTACCGGTTTTGTCTTCCATGATAGTAGTAAGATCATTATCGGAAAGTCCTTCTTTAGTTGTAAAATTTTGAAAAGATTTCCCATCGTAACGGCTTACGCCACCTTCTGTGCCGAACCAAATAATGCCGGCTTTATCTTCGTAAATACAGGTAGCCCTATTACCAGCAAGTCCGTCCCTGGTTGTAAAATGTTGAAAGGTTTTCCCATTGTAATAATAAACGCCTGAATCAGTAGTAGCGAACCAAATATTTCCCCGGCGATCTTCCAGGATATCCCAGTACCTGTGCGAGCCTAATTTGCTTGTGAAATTGGTAAAGGATTTTCCATGGTAACGAAATGCACCACTCCATGTTGCAGCAATCAAGATGTCTCCGTTTCTGGCTTGCTTTATATTCCGAACCTGAGTCATAGGCACCCTGGAGATAACCAACTCTTTAATTCGAGACGGGGAGAGGCCATTGTGTTGTTTACTGAACTCATCCTGCGGTGGGTTTGCTTGGTTTTGTCCCCAGGAGGTGTGAAAAACAAGCATTAGGAACAAAGTATAAAAGTGTATGTATTTCATAATTATTATTTAATACTCGCGAACAGAAACATTATTAAAGTTTGATACAGTGAAACTATTTTGGTCCTTTCAGCTTGGGTCAGGATTGTAAATTAAAATATAAACTTTGTAAATTATTGTATAATAAAGAGAGGGGTCTGCCCATGTTTTTGCCATTCGGGGACATATCGAGTTTTGAACCTAAATGACTTCCAATAGTTGACCCAAGCAAGTGTTTAACAAAATCGACAATACAGGCGCATTATTCCAAGCTGCGACCTTTGAATATCAGGCGCTTAGTTCAGCGACTAGCCTCAAATCCGCGATGAAGCGGTTCGAGAAAAGTCCAGTCGGGGCAACAATGCGGCCAGAGCCTTCGAGGGATTTGAAGGCTTTTATTTATAGGGAATATAATTTGCCCATTTCCATGGTGTGTATACGTCTCCGATGGTTTTTTCCAATAATTCTTTAAAGATGCTTTCGGCGTTTGAACTGTTTGTCATCAACAGAACGGAAATTCCTTTGTCAATAAAGTTAATATTGTAGTGCTCCCAGCCGTCGTCGTGTCCCCCTTTGAAAAAGCCTTTTCCATAGGGGCAGGTCAAAAGCCCCCATCCGAGGCCGGAGGAGAGCTGTATGGCCTGGTTTTCCGTAGTGGTATCTCTGCCGATGGTCGGGAACATTCTTTTAGAATTGACCATTATTACCGGCGTCAGCATCCTTTCGAATAATTCCTTGTTTAGTCCCTTTTTTTGCATCACATACTCGATGAATTTCGCATAGTCGGCCAGGGTGGTTTCCATACTGCCCGCACCACCGGGTATTGTCCTTTTATTCTTTTGCAGCGGTTGGCCATTTTCGTCGTATCCGAGGGCATAGTTATTTTCGAATCGCTGTTGCCAAACGTAGCTGGTCTGGTCCATCCCGACTGGTTGAAATACATTTTTGACAGCCAGCTCTTCCAGACCTTTGCCGGTTATTTTTTCGATCACCATCTGAAGCAGGGCATAACCTTCGCCTGAATAGGCATAGTTGGACCCGGGCGTGAAGTAGATGGCCAGCTTGCCGTTTCGATCGTATCTTCCGGTCCTGGCATCGAGAAATCTCCAGTTGGGGAAGCCCGTGGTATGGCTCAGGCACATGACGGCCGTGATGAGTTTCCAGCGATCATCTCCCGCGAGATCTGTGTATCTCGGATATTCGGGCAAGGGCTTGTCCAGGTATTGATAAAGCGGCCTATCCAGGCTTAAGACACCCTGCTGTACAAGGTCTAAACACACATAGGTAAATACGGCCTTACTGAGCGAAGCCCCATATAATACGGTCGATGTCTGCAATAACGCTTTGTCTTGAATATTCTTGAACCCAAAGGCATTTTCATATACGATCTTGTAATTATTGATAATTGCGATCTCCAGTCCGGTGACTTTTGCCGCACTCATGAGCTGAACAATCGTGCTGTCGATGGCGTGAACGGTTGTCGTGGTGCCGTCAATTCTATTGATCAGCACGTCCTGACCAAAAGTCACCCTGCACAAAAGAAGAAGAGCGAATATAATTTTGAGTCTCATATATTTTCCGATCCTACCTATCCTACTTGGCAACCACATCGATGGACATCCTTCTATTCATATTCCTTCCCGATGGTGTTCCATTGTCGCCTACAGGATATTTGGATCCATAACCCTTAGCTCCTTTAAGCTGTGAGGGCTTCGTGTCCAGATCTATTAATTTTGCGTATATATTATCGGCTCTTTCCTGAGATAACCGTACGTTGACTGCATAGTCGCCGGTATTGTCAGAATACCCACCGATTTTGATTTTGGCGTTCGGAAAAGCGGCTAATATGGCTACGATGTTCTTCAATTGCGTTTCTGATTCCATTAACAGACTTGCACTGTTGCTGGCAAAGGCAACTTTAGTAAAGTTAAACCAATTTCCATTTTTCTTATGCAATTTCGCATTCGGATCGCCCAGGAACATTACTAACTGGTCTTCCATTCCGCCTTGATAGACATCCAGCACCTTTCCATTCGGCAAGGTGACCCGGAAGGCCTCAGAGCGAACCGTATCCTGATGTGGTATCGCCCGGACCCGGGCAGCTACCACAGTATCCGCGGGATTGGCAGCGCTAGCTAAATCCGTATTCTTCTTGGGCCAAAAAAATATCAGGAAGATGGCGGCGATAACAACTATGGCTCCCAGAACGCTGGACAACAGCACATTCCGCCTGGTCCTTACCGCCTTTTCTCTTGGGTACCGATGAATCCCCAAAGGCGCTTTCACCTCCAAACCCGACGGGATCGCATGAATAATACTTTCCCGTTGTGTGTCAAGCCAGAGTGCAAGTCCCTTTGCATCCATCGAACCGGCGGTCACCTGACGCCCGATCGAATCCAGAGAAGCGAAGCTGACAACCCCGGCTATAAAGGAAGCTGAAGGACTACTCACTCCCGAGTATCTGCTAATCTCATTTATAACAATACCTTTTCTGTCAGCAAGAAGACCTCCAGCGAAATCCGCGCCCTTTTTCAACAAAACGTTTCCCGTAAGAAGGTTTCCCGAACTTACGTTCAATTCATGAAGTTGGCCGAAAAAGTCGTTGCCGGCCGCCTGTCTGGAGGAGTTCCATATTCTTGTAGCTCCATCGGAAGAGCCGGCCTGACGCAAAACCTCCGTAAGCACGATCGGTATGGCCGCGTGAACGGATTTTTGGGTATTGCCTTGCGGTTCATTCAACAGCAACGAAAACTTTGACAGGAGGTCATCGGTAAAGACTGATCTGACGGAATTGATAAGTGTATTTGACATAAAAGTTCGTTTTTTAAAGACTATTGTACTAATAGGACAAGGAGGGAAACCTTAATTGGTAACGATCAGTTATGCTCGCCATGATCGCCATGATCCATACCCCGTTGGTGCTGGTCGTCGTAATGATTATGATGAGCCCTGTATCCGACAGTACATGCACCGAATAAAAACATCGCAGCGATCAACGTGCAAATCATTCTGATCGTAATATGTATTTTCATTTTTACATTTTTACAGTTTTACAGTTTTTGTAATTGCGCGCCAAAGGTACCTGCAATTCGAAGCACGCGTCTTACACAGTTACAAGAATGTGTTACATCATTCGCATATTGGAGGCGGGATCGGAGTGTACCCCTATTTGTTAAATTACTCTTATTCTCTCCTCTCACGTATAGCAGATCCGAAACGGAATCTCTATTTTGGCAACCAATCACCGCCAAAACTCATGAAACTCCCCCCCATCCTCAGCCTTTGTTTGCTCACCTGCCTCTGGGGCCGCGGGCAAACGCAATCGCAAACCTACTCCACCATCTCGGTCTCGACAACGACCCCCATGCGGGACGCGTTGCACGTGTGTAACAATCTTGCCCAATTGGCGGGGTTCCGGGGGATAGATTACTATAAAGGGCTTGATAGCATGACCTATAAGGCTTGGATGGGGCCCAAAACAACGCTGTTTGTTGTCAATGCCCGCGCAAACGGAGACAAGACGATATTGACATTCAGCTTGTGGCATCTGAAGGCGGTTTACGGTTATGCCGGAATACTGCAAACCTATACGAAGAGACTGGCGGGTAAACTGGACAATTGCTCGATCGGACGCATTTCGAAAGAAAAAGGAGAAAAACCCCTCATCGATTCCCTTTCGCCGAGTATTGACGACGGCCCCGATTGGTCAATTTATTCTATTAACAATACAGCGACTTATTCGGCCGGGATTTTCCCGACGCCCGCCTTGTTCAGAAGGAACATCGCAGAACCCGTTGAGATGGATCTGGCCTGGAGAGCGGATAGCGTTTATGTATTAAGGTTGAAAGATACGCTGACCGCAGAGCAAACCAGGTTGCATGAAACCCTTAAAGAAGCTAATGGCCGAATGGCCCATTACATTGGAAACGACGGTCGGGGATTACTGTGCTATAAGGGGCAACTGTATTTTATCATCCAATACCCGTTATGTCTTCCACTGGAAAAGGCCGGCGACACTTTCTACTTCCACATTCCACGAACTTTCCCCAACCTCAAAAGCCTCGATCTGGTCAACCAGAAAGAAGGCGAGCCTCCGACGTTCACCCCGGACAATAACGGAAGTCCATTGGGTGCACTGGCCGCCGTTTTGGTACTTAGCACTGTGGAAGGCATAATCAGGGAGCAGTCGGAAAAATCACTGCTCCGGAAAGGGATACGGGATAAGTCGATGAGAAATTGCTATCTCGACCTGAAGACCGGAAAGGCTGTGTCGAAGTAATCCACACCAGTGAAGAACTAATTTGTCCTGTAAGAGCAACTATCTATACTTTTAAGGACATTAACCTTAAATCAACAGAAAATGCCCATTATTTCGATCGCGATTCAAAAAGGTGGCTCGGGAAAGACCACCACTGCGCTCAACTTAGGAGCTGCCTTATCCAATCAAGGTAAAAAGGTTTTATTGGTCGATGCCGATCCCCAGGCCAATCTTTCTCAGTCGCTCGGCATCGAGGATGAGCCTCGTTTCAATCTGTATTCTGAATTAAAGAAAGAGATCCTGCAGGAAGGAGGTCAGTTGTCAGACGCCATCGTCTCTACGGCCTCAGGGATCGATGTGATCCCGGCTTCGATCGACCTGGCGATTGTCGAGCTGGAGATGGCCGGGCTTATCGGCAGGGAATACCTCATCAATGATCTACTGAAACCACTGACGGACCGCTACGATTATATTTTTATTGATTGTCCGCATGCGATCAGCCTGCTTACGGTAAATGCGCTGGTCGCCAGCGATTACGTCCTGCTCCCGCTGCCGGGCGAGTTCCTGCCGCTAAAAGGAGTGTACGGCTTCATGCGGCAATTCGACGTTATCCGAAAGAAGCTTAATCCCCGGCTGGAACTCCTGGGCATGGTCATGACCAAATACGACGAGCGCAAGCAAATGAATGTCGGCGTAAGAAGACAGCTGGAGGCGAAGTTCGACGGCAAGGTTTTTCAAACGGTCATTCGGACAAATATCCAGCTGGCCAAAGCACAGGAGGCCGGGAAGGACATCTTTAGCTTCGACCGCAGCTCAAACGGCGCCAAGGACTATCGGCAGCTGGCAGGCGAACTGATGAGGAGGTCATACAGTGAAGGGGTCGTAATGGAACCGGCACTGGAAGCCGCCGTTGGTTGAGCCGAAAAGCCCGAACCTTGAAATTGGGGGAATTTCGATAAATACCACATTTGAGTTATTGTCCGGCGGGCGCGATCGGGTAGTTTTGTCCTATCGTAGATCTGGAATTCATATGAAAATCCCGGTTGGCATAGTCGATGACAAGTCACAGAACCTGCAGTTGTTTGCCGAACGCCTCAACTATTCGGACGATATCGCCATTGTGCTGACGGCAAGCGGCGGTAAGGATTTCCTGGATCAGATGAAGAGACTTTCCCACACTTCCCAACCACGGGTTATCCTTATGGATATCGGCATGCCCGAAATGGACGGGATCGAAACGGTCCGGGTGGGCAAGCTGCTGTATCCGGAGATCCACTTTCTGATGCTGACGGTCTTCGATGATGATGACAAGCTGTTCGAGGCGATCAAAGCGGGGGCGGCGGGCTACCTGCTAAAAAACGATAAGCTCGCTTCGATCATCGACTGCATCGTCCAGCTTTCCGAGACGGGCAGCGCGCCGATGAGCCCACGCATCGCCAGGAAGACGCTCGACCTCCTGATGAAAGCTACGCTGCCCGCCATGGAGAACGAAGCGACTGAAAAAACGGACTATGCCCTGTCGGAGCGGGAAACGGAGATCCTTAAACTGACGGTTGATGGCTATCCGTATAAAGCGATCGCGGAAAAGTTGTTTCTCAGCAGTCACACCGTGCGGAAACATATCGCGAACATTTATACCAAACTTCACGTGAGCTCGAAGGCGCAAGCGATCAAAATTGCGACGAAGAATAAGTTGATCTAACCCCTATTTGCAAACAGTAACGCGGGTACCTCTGCCGGGCGCCGTTTCGATCGAAAGCCTCGCGCCGGATTCCGCTGCCCGGTGGGTCATATTCTCGAGTCCGTAGTGTCCGGAATAGTCGTGTTGCCGGACGAACCCCTTGCCATTGTCTTCGATCGTAAATGCGAATTCCACTTCTTTCCCGGACCGGATACTCAGACATATCCGTTCGGCCTGAGCGTGCCGGACCGAATTGGAGATCGCTTCCTGGCAGATGCGGAAGATGTTGAGCGCTTCTGTCGGGGAAAAGCTGTATTTCTTGCCGATATCTTCCGTAATAACGGTCTCCAACTGCGGCTGCAAGGAAGTTTGGGTTTGCAAGTATAATTTGAGCTTATCGGCAAACTCATCGAGCAGGATAAACTCTTTCTTCATGGCCCAGATGGTCTCGCGAAGATCAACGACCAGGTTGCGTGCCGTATCGTTCACGGCCTCCAGCCGGCTCCTTTCTTCTTCCTTGTTGAACGGATGCGGCGCCTCCACCAGCCAGTCGATGCTGTTGCTGATATAGCTCAACTGCGTGCCGATATTGTCGTGGAGTTCCCTTGAAATCCGTTCGCGTTCTATGACCAGCTGCTGATCGATCGCGAGCTGCCTCAACTTCCAGAGATAGCGCTGGCGGAGTATAGCATAGCTGATCCCAAAAATAATCAGCACGGTTACGCTGGCGGCAAGCAAGATGAACCACCACGTCCTCCACCAAGGCGGGCGGATAACGATCATGATCCGCTTGTAAAGCGAATGGGTCGAATACAGGGCCGGAGAACAGGCAATATCCAACTGGTAGGTGCCGGGCTGGAGGATATATCGAATGCCCGTCGGCTGGGTAGTGTTCTGCCACGATTCGTCGAATCCCTGCAGCCGGTACTTGTACAGGTATTCATTGGGGTTCAGTAATCCGGTCGCCGCCAGGTCAAATTGGATGTGGTCGCGGTCGTAAGGAAGCCGGATCGTGTCGCCCTGCCAGGGGCCGCCAAACGCGTTATAGGCCGAGTCATTTACCGCAAATCGCACGACAGCGATCTGCGCGGAGTCGCGCGGGATGGAAAGCTCCGCCGGGTAAAAGGCCGTGATCCCGTTAATCCCGCCGAAGAAAAGTTTTCCACTGGCGGACTGTGCGCTGGAAAGCGTGTTGAATTCATTTTCCTGGAGACCCAGTTCCCGGGTATAGTTCTTTACCACGCCCTGCCCGGAGATGAGGGAAAGCCCCAAATTGGTGCTGGCAAAAAAGCCGCCGCGGCTGCTGTCGGCAGGGAGTAGCGCATAGATGATATCGCTGAGCAGCCCGGACTGCCGGGATATCCGGCGGAGGAGCTTTCCCGTTCCGTCATAAACAAAGATGCCGCTTTCCGACCCCACCCAAATATTGTGCTGTCCATCCTCCGCAATCGTTCGGGTATAATTCTCGGGAATGGCGATCCGGTGAAGGACGCCCTGATGATCGAGACGCAGGATCACTCCTGATTGCGTCGCTGCCCACAAATCCCCGGCTGCGGAGCCGAGACAACAAGTAAAGCTATATTTCCCGGCTATGCTGTCGGGGAAGAGACTGGATAAGGCCCGGACATCATCCTTCCGGATACGACAGGCGAAAACGTTGGATCTTGTGCTGACCAGCAACGTGCTGTCGTCGACCCTTTGCAGGTTATTGAAATAAGAGCTGGTGAAAATCTCCGGTGCATGGCCGGGGTTCACGGGCTGAAGACGCCGGGTAACCGAATTCAACATGAACCAGCCATTGCCCGCGGTGACGATGAGATAGTGGTGTTCATCCAGCTTGTCAATACCTATCGGGGCGGCACATCGTTTGTCGGTCAACGGCGAAGCCCATACCGGTTTGCCTGATGAGTCGTAAAGCTCGAGCGGACCGAGGAAGGCAGCCGCCAGTAGCGTCGAATTGCTGTTGTCGTAATAGAGGCTTCGGATAAAATGACTTTTGGCCGTGGGATAGCTTAAATAGGAAAAGGGCGTCTCCGCATCCTCTATCCGCTTGATATCGCCATTCGTCAGCAACCAGATACGGCGAAAAGGATCTTCATACACGATCTGAATGTAACCCGCATTCAACAAGGGGTCCCTGTTAAGCGAGGTGATCTCCTTGAGGCACCGGCCGGAAGTGTCGAATTCAAAAAGCCGCCGCTCCTCACTGACCAGCAGGTGACCGTCGGTTGAGATCTCCACGCTGCTGCGGGTTACGTTGGGGTCGTCGCTGATCCATCGGACGAGAAACCGCCGGGTTATCACTCCGGTGAGGATGGTTTGGACGGTGATGGCTTGCGCGGAGGATACAAACAATTTATCGTCGTTGCAATCGAGGCCCGTGATGAGCGAGTCGGGGTAATCCAACCGTTTCGACCGGTGCGTGTTCATGTCAATTTCCAGCACTTTGTTCAGCGACTCGCGGATAAAGATCTGGTTATCGTTGCAGGCCGCAAGTTTGCGCGTGATAAAATACTCTTCGGGCCGGATAAGATTGGCGATGGTCGCGTTGATGACCGTTGGGACCGGGCTAAAATTTTCGCCCGTTTTCCGATACAGGACGACCCCCGCCGCCTCGTCAAAACACCAGACCCCTTCACTGTTCTCTTTAAGCGGCATCAACGAATGCAGCCGGCTGCCTTCCGGTGCTGCCCGCCCGATGAGCTTTGCAAACGAATTTGTCTCCGTGGAATATTTCAAGATACCCTGCCGGTAGCCAATCAGCAGGGCGTTGTCCTTTGCTTTTATAAAGAATACCGGGTAATCGATCCGAATCGTGTCGTGGTCAACAACGGGTGTGACGGATTGCAGGATATAGCCATTGTACCGTTGAATGCCGCCGGAAGTGGAGATCCAGGTGAAACCCTCCGCGTCAGTGATCACGCCGGTGATCAAATTGTCCGTGAGTCCCTGCTCATAGTTGATCGTCTTGATGGGGCATCGCTTCTCGATTACAGGGGTTTTGTACTGTGCCCGGGCATTCAACCAAAGGATGAACAATACCGGGGTCAAGATGCTGGCGAGCCTGGGCATTGCTGAATGTACAAAATAAAATAACACAAATGTGTTATTGATTAGGGTCGAATGAAGCAGTAGTCTTGCACAAAACAAATTGTTTATGAAAAAGAAAATGATCTTCTTTTTAGTGGCATCGTTTTGCGTAATGGCGGCTCACGGTCAAAAGGAAACAAAAAAATTCAGCGTGGGATTCGGATTCGAAGCGGGGATACCCGGCGGTAATCTGGGTGATCTTTATACCAGCGCGATCGGGATAACGGTCCGTTTATCCTGGCTGGCGGGCCCGGGCTTCGTTACGCTGACGAGCGGGGCGATCGCCTATCCGCCGAAGAAGATCCCGGACGTCCCGGCAAAGGCGGGGCTGCAGATCCCGGTACGGGTCGGCTATAAATACATCATCCAGCATCATCTCTTCCTGATGGGTGAGGCGGGCTATTCGGATTTCAATACTTATTTCGGCAGCAAAGGCAATATCGTCTCCCGGTCCAGCGGGGCCGTGCTTGTCGCGCCGTCAATCGGCTTCCAGGCGAACGCGTTCGAGATTGGCTTCCGATATGATATCTTCTCCAACAGTACCGGAAGTGTCGCGAGCGTCCGGCTCGGGTTCAATTTCTGATCGTATCCGGGAAACCCGGTTAAAACATCGGTATCGCGAACGACCTCCTTCAGGCGACGACCATGTCTTCGAGCAATTCGTCGAGCTGGTTGAGACCCATGTTGAAGCCGCCTTCGAAGCCCATTTGGACGATGGTCAGTAGTTCTGCTTCCTTGTCGAAGGTAAGGGCTACATCGATCCTGGTGCCGGTTGGCGTGGGGGAGAATTCGACGTACCAATGCATCACGGGCATGCCATTGTTGGGGGTACCGTTCTCATCGCAAAAAACGCAGTCGGCGCGGAAGCTGCGCTGGAGATCGATCGATTTAAATTCGACGAGGGACCAGTGATGTTCGCCGTTGGGACCGACCATGGCATAGTGCCATCGGCCGCCGGGTTTGAATTCGAGGGTTTTGGTCTCGGCCCTCCAGGGTTTTGGGCCCCACCACTGGTCAAGGATGTCGCTGACGGTCCAGGCTTTCCAGACTTTGGCAAGGGGAGCGTCATAGGCGCGGGTGACGCGTAATTCCTTGCGCGCGAGGTCTTTGGTGAAATTGGCTTGATGTTTCATGTTGGTTAAATTTTATAGGTCCTTTAATAGTTTGTCCAGTTGGTCGAAGCGTTCCTCCCATTGTTTGCGGAATTGCTCGAGCCATAGATCGATCTCTTTCATTTTAACCGGATTGAAGTGATAATAGATCTCCCGGCCGGTGCGTCGCTGGTTGATGACTTCGCATTCGGCGAGAATTTGGATATGTTTCGAAACCGCCTGGCGGGTGGTATTGAAATGTTCGGCGATGGCGTTGGGCGTCATGGCTTGGATGGCCAGCAGGCCGAGAATGATCCGGCGGGTGGGGTCAGCGATGGCTTGGAAGATGTCGCGGCGCATGTTTTTTTGCAACTGTTTGGTTGCAAATATACGCAACTTTTCGGTTGCGCAAAATTTTTTTTGAGAATTTTTCGAGGCGGGTTTTCCGGGTGGGCAGGCGTGGGTTTTCCGGGCGCGGGTTCTAGCGGCGCGGGTTCTAGCGGCGCCCAAAGATCATTTTGGTGCTCTGGACGGGCTGACCATCGATAACCAGCGTGCAGATATAAATCCCGGAGGCGTCAAAACCATGATTGTACACCACCTGGTTCACCCCCTTTTGCAGCGATACAGGTATCCGGCTGATGACCCGACCATCGATGCTGGTGAACAGCAGGCACGTGCGGTTGGCAAAGATGTCAGTGCCGGAGTTAATAATAATTAGTGTCGATTCGTCGAAGGGGTTGGGCCGGTTAGGCAACAATTGGATCCCGTAGTAACCGATCGGCGGAGGCGCCGGCTGAACCGTATCGGGCGTCAGATCCAGGACCACCATTCCGGTAGAGAGGGTCCATTCGGTAGAGAACTGGCTTTCGGTGCCGTTCGCATCGACGGCGGCGGCGCTGATATAGAATGTCTTATTTGCCCCATAGGGTAAGGTAAGAACGGCGGAGGAGGCGCCGGTGACGGTATAGACAGAATCCCAGTCATTCGTGGTCGAGCGGATGGCCACGCGATAGGCGGGTGATCCGGCGGGAGAAAATTTGACCTGCACGGTGTTGGCGGTCCAGAGGGTAGCGCTGAGGGTCACCGTGTCGGGTCCCAGGGCCACCATGGCGAGAGAGTTCCCATTTACAAGTGTATTCCGTGCAAGGTAGTCGGGGTTGATATAAATAGAGTCGATGACCCCTCCTTTCTCCCGGCCAAGGCTATCGCGGAGGCTGTGCTGGCGGTCGGTATAGCCGGCGCTGTCGCTATTGGCGTCGCCGTCTTCGTTTGCCTGGGTAAAACGCACGGCAGTATAACCAATATCGGTAAATGCCTGGTGGTCCCCGCCCCTGCCGATCCGGTCGTCGTTCTCCATAATCTGGAGGTCGGTCGGCACGGTGACAAGACTACTGAGCTGTTCCTTGTATTCAAGCTTGATGTAACGCGCCCATTGTTTGTTGGGCGAATTGACATCGCCCAAAGAAAATATCCGGAGGTCGATACTGTCCAGGTTCCCATAATAGGGACAGCCGGGCGCAGAGGCGGTGTGACCGCAGAAGATGCCGCCCGACACGTCATTGTTGTTGACGGCCTTGATCAGCACGCCCTGGGCCTTCAGGTAGTCAGCGAGCGCGTGAGCGCCGATCAGGCCCTGTTCTTCACCGGTATTGACGGAAAAGACGATCGTATTCCGAAAGGTGTATTGGCTCATAATGCGGGCCAGTTCGAGGACCATGGCCGTCCCGGTGGCGTTATCCCCAATGCCGGGCGCACTGCCGGCGGCATCGCAGTTATTGTTGTTTCGGCTATCCATATGCGCTTCAATGATGATCAGCGATTTGTCGGCCGTCTGGCTTCCGGGCAGGACGGCGAGCACATTGTAGTGCGTCTGGATGGACGGGCTCTCGGTACAGGGATAAGATGACGGATTATAGGTGAACTTGAGATAGCCGACCTGGAGACGGCTGCCGTTCGTCTGGCTGTATTGGAGGAATTTGTTGTAGACCCAGCGGCGGGCAGCGCCGATCCCGAATGTCGCGGAGCTGGTGTCGGAAAAGGTATTCCGGTTCTGAAAGGTATTTAACGAATATAGTGTGGCCGTCAGCGAGTCGGCGGAAATATTGCTGAGTAGTCCCTGTGAGATCACGTTCGGGTCGGTGATCACGGTTGCCGCCTGATAGGTGGACGGGGTATAGTTCCCTTTCAGGATATTGTTGACAGTTGCCGACGGAACGGATTCATTGCTTTGAGCAATGGCCGCGGCGCCTGTGCTGAGGCAAAGGAAAAGGATAAGGGTTCGCATAGGGTTCAATTACCGGTTATTGAATGCTTTTTTTACGAATACCCGGTCAGGCAGCATGACCTGGATAAAGTATATGCCCGCTGGCAGTCCGGAGAGGTCATTGACATCGAAGGCGTTGGTCCCCCGGACACCCTGGAAGGATGCCTCGCGCAACGCGGCGCCTTTGCTGTCGAGCACGCGGATGACGACCTGTTCGTTTTGAGATAGGTTCATCCGGACCGTGAACTGGTCCCGGAACGGGTTGGGTGTTATGGCCACTACCGAACTGTTGGTGGTGGGCGCCAGCGTGACGATGTTACTAAAGGCCACATTGCCGCTGCCATCCGTCCACAATAGCCGGTAGCTATTGGACACATCGGGGATGGGGTCGACGTCGGTAAAGGAATGATTGACCGTACTATTGCTTCCAGTGCCGGCTACTACTCCGATGGTCGTATAGTTCGTGCCATCGACAGACCGTTGTATGGTAAAGTTAGTCGCGGTTGTCTCGCCGTAAGATGTCCAGGTCAGGGCGTTGCCCTGGTCGGTGCTCCGGCCGGTGAAGGAGGACAGCGTGCTGGCAAGCACGACGGACACGTTGATCGTATAGGTGGCAGGCGTCAGGCTTTCTTCTCCTGCGGAATCCTTATACGCATAGGTGAAGGACGTGCTGATGACGTCGGGGTTTGTCCATTTGACCTGCAGCAGGGCAGGATTGTAATGCAGGATCGATTCGTTGTTTGTAATCAGGTTGCCGGCGTAGTAAAGCTGTTCATTGGCCGGAACGGAGGTGATCACGACGGTATAGTTGGTGCCAAGGATACCGTCTTCGGCGTCGGAACCTGAGAGCGGGCCCGGACTGGTAATGGCGCCGCTGCCGTTGAGGGTCTCGAGCGAATTGAGTGCGGGTGTCCCTATCGTGTAGTTCTGGTTATTGGAAACGGGCAGTTGTTCGATCCCGAAGTCGATACCGGTCACATTGCTGTTCCCCGCGTTGAACGTATGGATCATGGGACTGGTGTTGACCCAGTTGTTCGGCAGGCTGGTTGCAGGTGCCGGGCTGCCGACCACGCCCTGGAGCGTAGACAGGTAGACCTCCATACCCTGCGAACCCACGGGTACGTTGTTGAATGAATACGTGCCGTTCGCGGCCACGGCGGTAGTGGCCGTGACGTCGCCGGTGATCGGGTCGACGAGGCTGGCATAGATCGTACCTCCGGCGTTGGTGCCGGTCTCGTTGTTGGTGCGGATATTGGAAAACGTGCCGGCTGCGCTGCCGTCGGCATCATCCCATACAGTACCCGATACCGAGACACAGGTAAGCGTAAGATACTGGATGGAATTAAGCACGACGCCCCATGCCCAGGTGTTGATGAGCCGGGCGTTTCCCCAGTCATTACACTGAAGCTGGTCGCTGTCGTTCGCCAATCCGCCATAGTACACGGGGGGAGCCGGGATGACATTGGTAGGATTCCCGTTACCGCTCCAGGCGCGGCCCAGGATAGCCGTCGGCGTTACCCCGACGATCGAGTTGTCGTAACCCGTTCCGGCAATATTGTTATCGTACTGCGTGTTGGTACAGGTAGTCCCCATACTGGTAATCAGGGTATCGTTCCAGTAGAGTGTCGGATTGGGGGATATCGCGCCGACCGGCGAGACACCGGCGACATTGAAACCGTACACGTTCAGCTCGTCGTCATAGATCGGGATATTGATCCGGCCTTTCCGAAAGGAGAAGGTGATCGGAAATGTCGTATTGGCGGGCACCTGGTTGCCGAGCCCGTCTTTCCCGTTCCACGAATAAGTGATAATGCCCGAGTGCTGATTGTCGAGCTCGACCCAGAAGTCGGAGCTGTTTGCCTGGTAGCCGGAGTCGCCGTTGAGGTCGAAAAGCAGCCAGTAGTCGCCGGCCTGCGGCGCCCGGAACCGGATATTAAAGGGTCCCGGCGGACACCCCGAGATCACGGGGTCCAGCAGCTGTGGAGCGGTCGGGATAGATGAAATAGGATATATGGCCGGATCCGGCGGGTTGAGGAACACGAGATAGCCGCCAGTGAGGTAGGGTGCAACGAGGTTGGGCAAGTTGATGGAGCGCCGGTCGTTCGGCCAGTTGCCGGTGTTCTGGCAGCCGAAGCTGTTAAACGCTACAATATAAGATAGCGGTTCGAAGCCGGTAGCAGGAAAGGATACTTTGATCGTGACGGAGTCAGGAGTGTAACCAAAAAATTCGGCGTTGGTCGGCGCAAGCGGGTCCTGGACATCACTTTTGGCCGGGTTGTATACCGAGAAGGCCCATTCGTTACAGTGGACGCGGCCCGTCAGGCGGTTGCCGCCCTGGGCGACGGTCAGGTCAAAATATTTAGACAGCATGGATTCGCCGCCGGCGAGATGCGTTGTTCCGCCGTCCTCACTGCGATAGAAGGTGACATAATAGTCGCCGTTCATCGTGGGAGTATAGATCACGGGGAGGTATCCACCGGCAGGTGATCCGCCGATCTGCGGTCCCGCCATCGCCTGCGCATACGTGCTGATGAAGCCGGCCGATCCCGCGGTGCTGGCAAGGTTCTTCGGGTAACCCGGTACCAGGGCCCCAGTGGGGTCGTATAAATTGATATAGACGTCAGAGTAGGTGGTGATCGGTGTCGCCGGGGACAGGGTCTCCCAGTTAAAGCCATAGTAGAGGGTCTCCGTCGTAAAGTTGGCAATATGTATAAAAATACGGTCGTCGACCGGGCAATTGAGATAGGCTCCGACATCGCCGAGCGGAAAGGTAGTCGTCGTAGAGACGATCAGGCCGGTACCGTTGACGGCGTTCGGCATGATCTGTCTGGTACCTTCGGCGCTGAGGCTTTGAGGGCTCAGCACGACGGCAAGGCTTAGGATAGGGCATAACAGAATAAGGTTCCTGCGCGTGTAAACAGGGTTCATAAGGATGGATTATAGTCGGCAATCTATAAAGAATCTGGACCGTTGTCAACGGGACTCCACGAGGGTTTTAGCGAGCTGTGGTGCGGGTTTCCGCGATTGTTGAAGCCGGGGCGCTGGGCCGCGCCTTAAGTACGGATTATAAAAATTTATAATAATATAGGTCCCGGTCGGGTAGAAAGTTCTGCACAATAAGGGGTTTGGCTTAGATAGTCCGGCCCAATTTCCGGAGACAGGTCACGAGGCTGGGCTGCCAGTCGGGAATGGTGACGCTATAGGTGTTTTGGATGTGTGTCTTATCGAGGAGAGCGTAATGCGGGCGTTTGGCGGGGGTGGGATATTGGGTGGTCGGGATGGGGTTGACGACGCAGGCGCTTCCGATGGCGTCGCGGATGGCGATGGCGAAGTCATACCAGCTGATGCGGCCTTCGTTGCTGTAGTGGAAGAGCCCCGGAGTGAATTTCCCGTAACCGATGATGTGGAGAAGCGCGGCGGCGAGGTCGGCGGCATAGGTCGGAGCCCCGATCTGGTCGTTGACAACGCCGATGACAGGACGTTCCTTCATCAGCCGGATCATCGTCTTGACGAAGTTGTTGCCGAATTCGGAATAGACCCAGGAGGTGCGGATGATGACGGAGGCGCCGGCATATTTCTTGGAGACCTGAATTTCTCCCTCGAGTTTGGATGCGCCATACACGTTGATCGGATTGGTAGGATCGCTTTCTTTAAGCGGAATATCTGAGCTGCCATCGAATACATAGTCCGTTGAGATATGTATCAGCCGTGTGCCTTGCCTGGCGCAGGCGTCGGCGAGGTAGCCGGGGGCGTCGCCGTTGATCTCGAAAGCAGTCTCCTTTTCCGACTCTGCTTTATCGACGGCGGTGTAGGCGGCGCAGTTGATGAGCCATTGGGGTTTTTCGCGATCAAGGAACGCCTGTGATGCGTCGGGGTCTTCGATGGGGAGCGTGGAGCGGTCGAAAAAGAAAAAATCATATGGCGGGACCTTGGGGCCAGGCGAGGGCGAGTCGGCGGCGAGGCTCCGCAGCTCGCGGCCCAGCTGGCCGTTGGCGCCTGTGACGAATATTTTGGTTGGCCGCATGTTAGTCAAAGTTATTCCGGCATCCGGCATACAAAGGTAAGGCGAGATCCTTTGCGGAGACCATGGCTTTTCCGGCGGGGATCCGCCAGTCGATACACAGCTGCGGGTCGTCGTAGCGGATGCCGCCTTCGCTATCCTTGTTGTAGAGCCCGTCGCATTTGTAGGAGACCTCAGCTGTCTCGCTGAGCACGGAAAAACCATGGGCAAAGCCGTGGGGGATCAGGAGCTGAAGCTTGTTTTCTGAAGACAGTTCAACCGAGAACCATCTGCCGAATGTTTTTGAGGAACGCCGGATGTCTACGGCGACATCGAGTATCCTGCCCCGGAGGACCCTGACCAGCTTGGTTTGCGCATGCGGGTCGAGCTGGTAATGGAGGCCGCGGATAACGCCGTAGGTAGAAAAAGATTGATTGTCCTGGACGAAGCGGTTGGGGATGCCTTCCTTGGTAAACGTTTGTTCATTATAGGATTCGAAGAAGTAACCCCGGTTATCTGCATAGACGACGGGCTCGAAGATCAGCAGGTCGGGGATATCGGTTGTCAGAAAGGGCATGGTTGTCGGTTTCGACCGGTCTTTGGTTTCGACCGGTAGTTATCGTTTAACGTATTGCTCGGTGTAATAGTTCTGGTATTCCCCGGATGTCACGGCCTTGACCCAGTCCTGGTTGGCGAGATACCAGTCGACGGTCTTCCCGAGGCCCTCTTCAAACTGAAGGGAGGGCTTCCAGCCCAGCTCGGTATTGAGCTTCGTGGCGTCGATGGCGTACCGGAGGTCGTGGCCGGGCCGGTCTTTGACGAACGTGATCAGCTTTGCCGATTCGCCGGGGGTACGCCCTAGCTTCCGGTCCATAATGCTGCAAAGCAGGTTGACGATATCGATGTTCTTCCATTCGTTAAAGCCGCCGATATTGTATTTCTCCCCTACCCTGCCGTGATGAAATATGGTGTCGATCGCGCGGGCATGATCGTCGACATAGAGCCAATCGCGGACATTCTCGCCCTTACCATAGACCGGGAGCGGCTTATGATGCAGGATGTTGTTGATCATGAGCGGGATCAGCTTTTCCGGGAAGTGGTTCGAGCCGTAGTTGTTCGAGCAGTTAGAGAGGATGACGGGCAGCCCGTACGTATGATGCCAGGCCATGACAAAATGATCGGAGGCAGCTTTCGAAGCCGAGTAAGGGGAACGGGGGTCGTAGGCTGTTTCTTCGGTAAAATATCCATGGGCGCCCAGCGATCCGTACACCTCATCGGTGGAGACGTGGTAGAAGAGCTTGCCGGCGGGGTCTTTCCTCCAGGCGGCGTGGGCGGCGTGCAGCAGGACGGCGGTTCCGAGGACATTGGTTCGAACGAAGGCCAGCGGGTCCATGATGGAGCGGTCAACATGGCTTTCGGCCGCGAGATGAATTACGGCGTCGAATTGATATTTAGTGAAGAGCTCCTGGACGCGGGCTTCGTTGGTGATGTCTGCTTTTTCGAAATGGTAATTGGGTGCGTGGTCGATGTCTTTCAGGTTGGCGAGGTTGCCGGCGTAGGTGAGGTCGTCGAGATTGATGATCCGGGTCTCGGGATATTTGGTGACGAAGAGCCGGACTACGTGGGATCCGATAAACCCGGCCCCGCCGGTGATAAGAATGGTCTTGGTATGGGACATCAGAGGCTCCAATATTTTCTGTTTACAATCTTGTTTTTATAGGTTCCTTTCAGATCGGCGATCAGAGCGCCTTCGCGGGTGATCGAGGTGAACCAGGCGTCGTCCAGGTCTTTATACTGGATATGAGGGACGGTGACGATAACAGCGTCATAATCGTTGGCGATCTGCCGGGTCAGGTGGAGGCCGTATTCTTCGTGGACCTCTTCTTCGATGGCATAGGGGTCTTCGATGTCAACATGGATATTAAAGGCCAGCAGCTCTTTCACGGCGTCGACGATGCGGGAGTTACGGATGTCGCTGACGTTCTCCTTGAATGTCACCCCTTTCACGAGCACCTTGGGATCGCCCGAGATCCGCAGGACGTGGGTGATGATCTTGCGGGCGACGTATTTGGCCATATCGTCGTTGATATACCGGGAGGAGGCGATGACCTTGGACTCGTAGCCGAGGGCCGCGGCCTTATAGGTCAGGTAGTAAGGATCGATCCCGATGCAATGGCCACCCACGAGGCCGGGCTGGAATTTGAGAAAATTCCATTTGGTGCCCGCGGCTTCGATGACATCGTAGGTATTAATGGACATACGGTCGAAGATAAGCGATAATTCGTTCATCAACGCGATATTGAGGTCGCGCTGCGTGTTCTCGATGATCTTGCTGGCTTCGGCGACTTTGATGGAAGGGGCGCGATGGACGCCTGCGTCGACGACGAGGGAGTATGTCTTTGCGACCTCATCGAGCGCCTGGGGGGTGTTGCCGGAGACGACTTTGATGACCGTCCGGAGGGTATGTTTCTTGTCGCCCGGATTGATTCGCTCGGGGGAGTAACCGAGGCTGAAGTCGCCGTCATGAAGGCTGAGACCCGAGGTCTTTTCGAGGATGGGCAGGCAGTCTTCTTCCGTACAGCCGGGGTAGGTAGTGGACTCGTAGACAACATAGTCCCCCCTCTTGAGCGCTTTTCCAACGGTGGTGGAGGCGCCGATGAGCGGCTTCAGGTCGGGTACGTTGTATTTATCGACGGGAGTGGGAACGGCCACAATAAAAAAGCGGGCTTGCTTGAGTACCTCTATGTCGTCGGTGAAGACGATATCGCGTCCCTCAAATTCTTTGGCGTCCACTTCCTTACTCGGGTCGAGTTGATTTCGCATCATCGCGATGCGGCGGCTATTGATATCAAAGCCGATCACCGAGATGGTTTTCGCAAATTCGAGGGCGATGGGAAGGCCGACGTATCCCAGTCCGATAACGGCCAATTTAGCCCGGCGGGCGGTCAGGTCATCGTAAATAATTCCGTGGTGCATATTGGATCTAACTTCTACTGATAAATTCTTTAGGTTGCCGTATCCACTCTTCAGGGGGCAGGGACTTGAAATATTCATAGGTGATCTTCAGGCCTTCTTTCCGTTCCACCCTGGGTTCCCAACCGAGGATCGTCCTGGCCCGTGTAATGTCGGGGCGGCGCTGTCGGGGGTCATCCTCCGGGAGCGGCCGGTAGACGATCTTCTGTTTTGTCCCGGTTAGGGAAATGACCTCTTCGGCGAATTGTTTCAACGTGATCTCGGATGGGTTGCCGATATTGACCGGCAGGTGGTAGTCGCTCAGGAGGAGGCGATAGATGCCTTCGACCAGGTCATCCACATAGCAGAAAGAGCGGGTCTGGCTGCCGTCGCCGAATACCGTAAGGTCTTCCCCACGGAGGGCCTGGCCGATGAACGCCGGGAGCGCACGGCCGTCGTTGAGGCGCATCCGCGGGCCGTACGTATTGAAAATGCGGACGATACGGGTCTCGAGGCGATGAAAATTATGATAGGCCATGGTCATGGCTTCCTGAAAACGTTTGGCTTCGTCATACACGCCGCGTGGTCCGACGGGGTTGACGTTACCCCAGTATTCTTCGGTCTGCGGGTGGACGAGGGGGTCGCCATAGATCTCGGAGGTGGAAGCGACGAGTATCCGGGCGCGTTTGGATTTTGCGAGACCAAGGCAATTATGGGTTCCGAGTGAGCCTACCTTAAGCGTTTGGATGGGGATTTTAAGATAGTCAATAGGACTGGCAGGAGAGGCGAAGTGGAGGATGAATCTTACGTCGCCGGGGACGTGGATGAATTTGCTGACGTCGTGGTGATAGAATTCAAAATTTTCAAGACGGAAAAGGTGTTCGATATTCCGGAGGTCACCGGTGATCAGGTTGTCCATGCCGATGACATGGTATCCTTCGCGGATGAAGCGGTCGCAAAGATGGGACCCCAGGAACCCAGCTGCACCGGTGATCAATACGCGCTCTTTGGTCATAATATCGAAAGTTATTGTTTGGTTGGCTTTGCCGGCGTGGACGCGGGCTTCCCGTTGCTGGCGGGGGCGCGGCCGACGCTTTCGTAATAGAATCCCAGCTCGCGGATCGCCGCGATATCGAACAGGTTACGGCCATCGAAGATCACTTTGTTCTTCAGCGACGTGACGATCTTCAGGAAGTTGGGCGTCCGGAATTCGTTCCATTCGGTGGCGATGATGAGGGCATCGGCGCCTTCCAGGGCATCATACTGGCCTTCGGCGTAGGTGACCTTGTCGCCAATGAGACTGCGGACGTTGTTCATGGCCTCCGGGTCGAAGACGCTGAGGGTGGCGCCTTCCTTCAGGAGGGCGTCGATCATGTAGAGCGCCGGGGCCTCGCGGATGTCGTCGGTATTGGGCTTGAAGGCCAGGCCCCAGAGGGCGAAGTGGCGGCCTTTGAGGTTACCGTTGAAATACCTGCTGATCTTCGGCAGAAGATGGAGCTTTTGCCGTTCGTTGACATCCATGACCGCGTTGAGGATCTTGAATTCATAGCTCACCTCCTCTGACGACTTGACGAGGGCCTGGACATCCTTGGGAAAGCAGCTGCCGCCATATCCGATCCCCGGGAAGAGGAAACGTTTGCCGATGCGTTCGTCGCTGCCGATGCCTCTTCTGACCATGTCTACATCAGCGCCAAGACGTTCGCAGAGCAGGGCGATCTCGTTCATGAAGGTGATCTTGGTGGCGAGGAAGGAGTTGGCTGCGTATTTGGTCAGTTCGGCGGAGCGTTCGTCCATGTAAATGATCGGGTTGCCCTGGCGGACGAAGGGGGCATAGAGGTCGCCCATGACCTTGCGGGCCCGGTCGGAAGAGGCGCCAATGACGACACGGTCGGGCTTCATAAAGTCGTCTACGGCTACGCCTTCCCGGAGGAATTCGGGGTTGGAGACGACATCGAATTCGACTGTGGCATTTTTCCCGATCGCGGCGTGGACCTTCTCGGCGGTGCCGACGGGGACGGTGCTTTTATCGACGATGACCTTATAATCCTTCAGCAGACGGCCGAGTTGGTCGGCTACGCCGAGTACGTATTTCAAATCTGCAGAACCATCTTCACCGGGCGGTGTGGGTAGTGCGAGGAAGATGATCTGGGCTTCGCGAATCCCCTCCTCCAGGTTAGTGGTGAATTTGAGGCGTTCTTCCTTCAGATTACGCAGGAAGAGTTTCTCGAGGCCGGGCTCATAGATGGTGATATGCGCGGTGGTGAGACGTTCCACTTTTTTCGAATCGATGTCGACACAACAGACGTCATTGCCGGTCTCTGCAAAACAGGTTCCCGTCACAAGGCCAACGTATCCGGTCCCAATTACTGCGATTTTCATAACGATGGTTTCTTTAGGTTTAACTCAGTTTTTGTCTACGAATTCCAGGACGGTGGTAGTGATGGCATGCAATTGTTCTTCGTCGAGTTCCGTATGCATAGGGAGCGAGATCACTCTTTCCGTCAGCCAGTCGGTGGCCGGCAGATGGTATTTGCTGCCGCCGGAAGCCGCGAACATCTGCTGCCGGTGGGCGGGCACGGGATAGTAGATCATTGACGGGATATTCCTCGCGCCGAGGTATTCATTCAGGCCGTTTCGGTCCACACCCTCGAGGAGCAGCGTATATTGATGAAAGACGTGATGGCTATAGGGCGCCCGGTAGGGCGTAGTGATCTTGGAGTGGCCCGCAAAGGCTTTGTCGTAATAGGCAGCGGCTGCCCTTCTGGCTTCGATATAATCGTCCAGTCGTTTCAGCTTGACATTCAGGACGGCAGCCTGGATGGAGTCGAGGCGGCTGTTGCAACCGACCATCTCGTGATAATAGCGCTTGTTCTGTCCGTGATTGGCGATCATTTTTAACCGCGTAGCTAACGTATCATCATCTGTAAATATTGCTCCCCCGTCGCCGTAACAACCCAAATTCTTGGAGGGGAAGAAGGAGGTGCAGCCGATGGCGCCGATGGAGCCGGTCTTCCGGCGGGCGCCGTCCCCCGCGGTATAGACTCCGCCGATTCCCTGCGCATTGTCTTCGATGACGTGGAGGTTATGCCGTGCCGCGATGGCCATGATCTCGTCCATCGGTGCGGCGTGACCGTAAAGGTGGACCGGTACGATGGCCTTTGTCCGGGGGGTGATGGCGGCTTCGAGCGTAGCGGGGTCCATGCAAAAGGTCCTGCGATCGACGTCGACGAAGACGGGGGTAAGATGAAGCAGGGCGACAACCTCCGTGGTAGCGATGTAGGTAAAGGAGGGGGTGATGACCTCATCGCCGGGCTGAAGGCCGAGGGCCATCATAGCGATCTGGAGGGCATCGGTGCCGTTAGCGCAGGGGATGACGTGCCGGGAGCCGTTGTAGGCGGCAAGGCTGTTGGCAAATTCGGTCACGGCTGGTCCGTTGATAAAGGCCGCGCTGGTTATGACGGAGGAGATGGCGGAATCGACTTCACTCTTTATCTTTGTATATTGCTGCTTTAAATCTACCATTTGGATAGGCCGCATATTCATCATTGATTGGGGGCACAAACCTACTGCAAAATTGTGGTTTTAACATTAAATGATCGAAGTTGAGTATTTTCCTTTATCACGTCTTTTTGTGGTTTTATAAGATCGGAATCCGGCTGGTAGCGCCGTGGAATGAAAAGGCGCGAGCGTGGCTGGATGGGCGGAGAGGGATGTTTGAGCGGATGGAGGCGGAGTTGGGATCACGTGGTTCCGATTTCGCCGGACCTTCGGCGGAGAAGCCCGTCGTATGGATGCATTGCAGCTCGCTGGGAGAATTCGAGCAGGGCCGGCCGGTGATCGAGGCTTTACGCCGCGCCGCGCCGGGAGCACAGGTGGTGCTAACCTTCTTTTCACCTTCGGGTTACGCGGCGAAGAAGGACTATGCGGGGGCCGACCACATCTTCTATTTACCGTTGGATAGTCCGGGGAATGCCCGGCGGTTCATCAATCTGGTGAAGCCGTCGCTCGTGCTGTGGGTCAAATATGATTACTGGTATTATTTCCTCGCGGAGCTGAAGAAGCGGAATGTTCCGACGCTACTGGTCTCGGGTGTATTCCGGCCGGACCAGCCGTTCTTTCGCTGGTATGGGCGCCTGCACCGGTATATGCTGGAGTGCTTCACCCATTTATTCGTACAGACGGAGAGCTCCCGGTTGTTATTAGAGCGGCTGAGGATGACGGGAAACGTCACGGTGAGCGGAGATACAAGGTTTGACCGGGTGATCGAGATTGCGGAGGCGGGGGAGGTGCTGCCGGCGGTGGAGACGTTTGTTGGCGGGCAGCCCGTCATCGTGGCGGGGAGTACCTGGGAGGAGGACGAAGAGGAGATGGATCACTACGCCAATTCACATCCGGAGATCCGGTTTATCGTGGCGCCGCACGAGATCAGCGAAGACAGGCTGGCGGAGGTGGAGCGATTGTTCAGGCATTGTGTGCGTTATTCGGTGTGGGTAAAGAACGGCGGGATCGGGGTCGGAGGCGGGGTTGCGGTTGCGGGTAAGGCGAGGCCCGGCGGCTGGCCTGAACCGAATGTGCTGTTGATCGACAATATCGGGATGTTATCGAAATTATACCGGTATGCGAGTGTGGCGTATGTGGGGGGAGGTTTTGGAGATGACGGAGTTCACAATGTCCTGGAGGCGGCGGTGTATGGCAATCCGGTGGTCTATGGACCGGTGATCGAGAAATATAACGAGGCGGTCGAACTGACGGAAAGCGGCGGGGGGATCGTGATCGACAGCGCGGTGGAAGCGGAGAAGGTCTTCGATCGCCTGCTCCGTGATGAGCACGAGCGGGAGGAGTTGGGGAAGGCGTCCCGGGAATATGTTCATTTCAGGAAGGGCGCAACCGGGAGGATCATGAAGTTCATTCAGGAAAACCGCCTTTTGACGAGCTGATAGAAATAACGGGTGATGTTGTTGTTTTCGTCCCAGCCGAGCTTGACCTTCAGTTCCCGTTCCATCCAGTATTCGGCTTCTGGCAGGATGCGAAAGGCGTTGATCGTCTTGATGCTGCGCTCGTACATGGCTTCGTCTCCCCTAAACAATTGATTGACAAAAACATACCTGTCATTTACCCCGATGGCCTTCTTCAGGTCGCGGACGGGGGTGTCGTTGAGGGCGGAGCGGAGGTCGACGATGTCGGATTTGAGTTTTTCGTTGAGGGAGGCGCCGGCGCCGCCGATGATATCGTTGATCTCCCGACTTTTCTGGGAAAGAGTGAATCGATCGATGGGCTTTTCGGCGAGGGGGTCGAAGGGCCAGACACCGCGCTCGGGCTCTTTGCCACGGGTGGGAGGCGCAGCTGCGACTGTAGCGCCGTTGGTGGTAGCGCCGTTGGTGGTAGCGCCGTTGGTGGCAGCGCCGTTGGTGGCAGCGACCGGGACCCCATTGGCGACCGGGACCCCGTTGGTGACAGGTACGGAAACCGTCGGGGCAGGAGATGCAGCGGGGGTCGCCTTCGCCGAGGCTTCGGCGGACGATGCAGGCTGGGACGGCGAAGGGGTAATTCTTGCGGCAGATGGCATCATAACCGCTATCTTCGTCGGCATTACCCGGCCGGGGGCCGGTTGGGTGGCCTGAAGTCGGAGTTCGGCTTCCAATAGCTGCGCGGTCTGGAGCATTTGGGATGGTTCGGCCTTACGGTCGAACTGCTCCATCAGCTGGGATATCAGTTCTTTCAGTCGTTCCATGCTAGGTACTTAAGAGGCGTATGGGTTAGTAAGTGTCGTCTGGTAGTACTCCCTATAAAGTTATAACAAATTCCGAACCTAATTTATATGTATCTATGTTCATAGAGCCTCATTTAACAAGAGAAAAACGAGGTTGGATCGAAGTCATTTGCGGGTCCATGTTCTCCGGGAAAACGGAGGAGCTGATCAGAAGGCTAAAACGTGCTAAAATCGCCAATCTAAAGGTTGAGATCTTTAAGCCGGCCATGGACACCCGGTACCATGAGCAGAAGATCGTATCCCACGACGAAAATGCCATCCAATCCTCCCCTATCGAAACTTCCACATCCATCCTCCTGATGGCCGGCGAAGTCGATGTGATCGGGATTGACGAAGCCCAGTTCTTTGATGATCAGCTCCCTGAAGTCTGCGACCAGCTTGCACTCCGCGGGATCCGGGTGATCGTTGCAGGTCTGGACATGGACTTCAGGGCCAGACCGTTCGGGCAAATGCCTTACCTTCTGGCCAAAGCAGAATATATCACCAAGTTGCATGCCATTTGTGTCAAATGTGGAAATATAGCCAACTATTCCTATCGGAAGAAGCCGGCCGGCGGGCAGGTGGTATTGGGTGAGAAGGATTTGTATGAACCCAGATGCAGGCATTGTTATTACACGATCCCGTAGGTGGAGCGGGTGGAACTTTAACGATTCTTTTGATTATGAAGAACAGTTTTTCACAAATCTGGGCGCTTTTCCGAAAAGACCTGTTGCTGGAAATACGGCAGCAATATAGCTTCTATGGGGTGCTGCTTTATGTGGCATCGACCATTTTCGTACTCTATCTGGCCATGGGACAACCTGATGGAGATGTCTGGAAGGGGTTATTCTGGATGATCCAGCTATTCGTGTGTGTCAATGCGGTAGCGAAGAGTTTTCTGCAGGAAGGGCGGGGCAGGTTGTTGTATTTCTATTCGATCACAGGGGCGGCGAACTTCATTCTATCGAAGCTATTATTCAACGCCCTGCTGATGCTGCTGATGAGTTTGCTGAGCCTCGGGTTGTTTGTGCTGATGCTGGGTAATCCGATGCCGGAGGCAACGCCCTTTATCGGGATCAGCTGGCTTGGAGGGGTGAGCCTGAGCCTTGTCTTTACGTTCCTTGCGGCGATCGCGGCACGTGCACAGCAGAGCGCCGCGCTGATGGCGATATTAGGTTTTCCGCTCGTGATCCCGCAGCTGTTGCTGTTGAGCAAAATATCCAATGCAGCGTTTGGTTCCGTGGTTCAGGGCGGATTAGGATGGATGGTCGTGGTGCTGGTGGCGCTGGATGTGCTGATCGTGGTGCTTTCACTCATTCTTTTTCCTTTTCTTTGGAAAGACTGAATTCCTTTATTTTTGCGTCCTATATGCTACGTAAAAGCTGGTGGAAAATACTTTGCGTCATCCTATTGACTTATACCATAGTCGCCGGATTCCTGGGCGCTGTTCCCGCGAAGCCCATTCTAAATGAGACGATCCGGAATCTGTACTTTCATGTCGGGATGTGGTTTGCGATGATGGTCCTCTTCACCGTGTCAGGGATTTATTCGGTGCTATATTTACGCACGGGCAAACCGGTGCATGATATTTATGCGTTAGAATATGCGAAGGGCGGGATCTTGTTTGGTTGCCTGGGGCTGGTGACAGGGTCGATCTGGGCAAGGTATACGTGGGGAGCTTTCTGGTCGAATGATCCGAAGCAGCTTGGGGCTGCGATCGCGCTCCTGATCTATTTTGCTTATTTGGTCTTACGCAATTCGATGACGGATATGGACAAGCGGGCACGAATTGGCGCGGTATATAACATTTTTGCCTATGCGATGTTGTTCCCGACGATCTTTATCATTCCGCGGATGGTAGACAGTCTTCACCCGGGGGGAATGGGCAATCCGGCGATGGATACCAAGGATATCGATCCGCGGATGGAACTCGTCTTCTGGCCGGGTGCGGTTCCGGGCTGGGCTCTGCTTGGCGTTTGGATCACTACGCTTCGCATCCGGGTGGAACTGCTGGCCGAAAAAAAACTCTCGCATGCATAAGAAAATTCAATTTTGGTCCTTACTGGTATTGTTCGGGTTGATGGGACTTGTCCTCCGCGCGCAGGATTCGACTGACGGAAGACCGGTACAGATGGCCGACAGACTGAGGGCCGACGGAAAAATATATGTGGTCGTTGCCGTGCTGCTCACAATATTTATCGGCATCCTTGCGTATGTTATCCGGCTGGACCGGAAAATCAGCCGGCTGGAAAAAAAGTAGTATCTAAAAAATCAACGATATGCCAGATAAAACCGACGTTTTGCCAAGCCAGGTGGAATACAAATTTTTCGCAGCGGTAGAAAAAAGTTTTGATAAAGCTGCCGCGTTTACAAGCTGGGATCCGGGTATCCTGGAGCAGATCAAGCAATGCAATGCCGTTTATCGCATGTTCTTTCCCGTCAAGATCGGAGACAAGATCGAGGTGATCAAGGCTTATCGGGTTCAACATTCCCAGCACAAAACACCCTGTAAGGGCGGTATCCGGTTTGCCTTATCGGTAAACCTGGACGAAGTCGCGGCGCTTGCGGCGCTGATGACCTTCAAGTGTGCGATCGTCAATGTGCCGTTTGGCGGGGCGAAGGGCGGGATAAGCATCGACCCGAAGAAATACACACCTTATGAACTGGAGAAGATCACCCGGCGCTACACATCGGAGCTGATCAAAAAGAACTTTATCGGCCCGGGTACGGACGTACCGGCACCGGATTATGGCACGGGTGAGCGGGAAATGGCGTGGATCCTGGATACCTATATGAGTATGCGGCCGGGCGAGGTCGATGCATTGGCTTGTGTGACCGGCAAACCGGTCTCGCAGGGCGGTGTAAGGGGTCGTCGCGAGGCTACGGGGCTTGGGGTTTTCTATGGTATCCGCGAGGTCTGTCATATGGAAGAGATCATGAAACGGCTGAAGCTGAAACTGGGTGTCGAGGGGAAGACGGTGGTCGTGCAGGGGCTGGGTAACGTGGGGTATCATGCCGCGAAGTTTTTCCGGGAAGGTGGGGCC
>Ga0210383_10000066_pt1 | contig 116631 bp, 102 predicted proteins | sample IncBWC14OmetaG_FD_160072 | JGI IMG/M metagenome (GOLD analysis project Ga0210383, IMG submission 160072) | Forest soil microbial communities from Barre Woods Harvard Forest LTER site, Petersham, Massachusetts, United States - Inc-BW-C-14-O ...
AGTCGAGCCGCCCACCAACCGGGAGAGACGCAGTCTGCAGCACCTTAATTTTTTCGAGTGCGATGCCAGTGCCGGTAATATTGAATTCAGTCTGTTGTTCGTCGGGCCGGTAGAGAATGTCGCCTGCTACGACTCCCGTGCTTCCACGGAGTTCCGCGTGGGATAGCCGGACCTCGTTACTCTGCCAATGCAATTGGCCGCTGAACCGATCGAAATGCCAACCGCGGACTTCGATGGCGTCAACCACCAAGTTTGCGTCCAGTACGGGAGCGCCGCGCGTGCCGCTGCCGTGAATTTCTCCGCCGATCTGTCCCATGGCGGGATAGCTCGTTCCGACCACTGCTTGTACGTCGCCGCTCGACGCATTCTCGACTCGCGCGTCCAAAACCCATGGGCTCTTGTCCAGAAAATTCCAGTCGCCGTCAAATTTGAGCCACAAGTCGAACTTCGCCGAAGTTTGACCGCGCGTCATCCTGGTGTTATTCAAATGAAATGCGTCCGGAGAGTAATCAAGGTCACCGTCAAGTGCATCCCATGCCAGTTCATCGTAGGCCGGGTTCGTGGCGTCGAGGTGGCCTACGAACGACGGCCCGACGAGAGGCCCCAGAATGCGGCCTCGCCATTCGATTTTGCCGGCAACCCGGTGCGCCCCGGCTTCAGGACCCCGAATTGCGCCGATGAAGTCGTCCCACTCGACCAGATCGTCCGCCCGGAAATTCACTTCGAGTCCGGAATCGAACTGGCCGAGCGGGCCCTCGAAATCCAGGAGCATCTTCGGCGTGGTGATCTCGCTCGGTCGCAGCGACACAACCTCATGGTCCGTGCCGTAGTCGAATCCAATACGAGCGGTTGCCGGGATCATGCCCGGTGATAACGTCGCAGGCGGCGACCATCGCATGTCGCCCGCCGTATGGAAATGCTTGAAGTTCGCATTCCACGTGTTCACGGAATCAATGTCGATTGCGCCGTCCCAATGCAGCAAGCTCACTGGAAAATCGTCGTTTTGGAGCGCCGCAATTACCCCTGCCAGGCTCATCCCGCGCAATCGCGTTTGCGTACGGAAGGCCAGACCCTTGAAATCCATTTCCAGACGACCGTCCACGCTTCCGCCAAAGGCGCGCACTTTCAAATTCGGGACCACGAGCCTCCGGTTCGCTACCTCGTAATCTCCAGACGTCTCCATCCCGCCTTCGTGAAACCATTTGTAAGGCAAGCGAACGTCGTTGCTCGAGTAGTAGCCGCTCGCCGTCCAGTCACCGCCGCCTTCCGCTTTAGCAGCGTAATGCGCCTGGCCCGAGAAATCGGCATCGCCGTCCGGCGTGGTAGGTTCGCGGGTGATTTTGCGCACATCGGCTAGCGAAAGCCGTCCGCGATACTTCAGATTCCAATCCGAGCGCGCGAAGCTTGGCAGCTCGGCGCGAAGGCTCAGCTCCGAATGCAGCGCCTTGAGCACAATCTCATCGGCCCCAAAGGAATCGCGATGTAGCGTAAACTTCACCGAAAGATCAAACGGGAATGGCACGTCTTTGCCGGAAGCCAGCTTCACCTGTTGCCAGCTTAGATTCCCGATGTAGGAATCGGCGCCGCCGACTGGCGCGTCATAGTGCAGCGTGAAATTAAAGTTTTGGCCCTGAATCTCGAGCGGCGTGCGCTGGTCATCGTACTGCGCACCCCCGTCGTTCAGCGCCAGCTGGCCAATGCGCAATTGAAAGAGAGTCGCGCGCCATGGACGACGATTCGCATGGGGTTGGGGTGTAGGAATGTTGCTCCGACCGTTCCGATCTATTCGCACGGCCGTCTCGGGCCGTTGAACAATCAATTTATCGAGTGCGATCTGCCGGCCGAAAAACGAAGTGATGCGAATTGATGCGTCGATGCGATCGGCATGGAATAGCGGAGGCTGATCGGCAGCTTCGAGGCCGTGCAGCGTCAGATTGTCAATTTCCGCTCGCAGGCCCCACACTCGAAAATGAAACGCGCCGATCTCCACGCGCGCTCCAGTGCCCTGCTCGATCTGGCTGATCAGCGCGCTGCGAATCCGATGTTCGGCGAGTCCCGTGGCGAAAATACCTACGACGATGACGACGAGTACCACAATCACGATTGCGGCGTGCCTCGCGCACCGCTCTAGGCGTCCGCTCATGGCCGCGCTCCATCCGACATGACGTCAATCTTCAGACGGCTGCGGGTATCGTCGAGCCATTGCGTGGCGCGTTCGCTGATGGCTCGTTGGATCAGGACTTCCCGAATCGTGTCTTGGACGTCATCCAATGGCGGTACGGTTTGATTCCGAGCCTTCAATTGCGGCACGAACTCATTTTCGTAATACGTCTCGATCTGCTTTGCATCGATCTGCGCCGCAGGCCGAAATCGAAAGTCGACAAAGCGAGACAGGTAGAGCTGCTGCATGAGCATACGTCGGACGGCCGCTTCGGTAAGGCCCGCCGCCGCACAGCGCTGCGCAAACTCTTCGGGCGACGAGAACTGAGCCGCAAGCTGCGCATAGGCACGATCCGTGTCAGCCGCAGAGGGCGGCGGGTATTTTGCGCTTTCGATTTCGCCCCGCACAATCCACTGGTCCGCCAACTCGCTGATTCGCTCCGAGCGCGGCTTTTCTGTGCCATCGACGAGCTGCTGGAACGCGCCGAGCTCGCGCACTTCGCTTTCCATGAGAATGTCGTCCTCAATGCGGGCTGCCACGCCATCCACCGTTTGCCCCGTATCGGCTTCAGTTGCAGTCGATTGCACCTGCGCGCTTCGGCCGGCGGCGACCGGACGGACGAACCAGCACGTGCTGACGAGGATGAGAAGGACGTAGCGCATCAGAATATCGGTCCTATGTTGAAAAAGAACCCGAAATGCGGGAGCCGGAGAGTTTGCAGCGTGCCGACCGTCCCGCCCGCCGGGATGATCGTAGCCTGATAGGCTGCCGGGTTGAGTTGATACCCGAAGTCCACTCGCACCGGCCCGATCGGCGTGGGATAGCGTAGACCAAACCCCACCGTGTGCGAAAAATAGTTGAGATCGGTAATCGAGGGCGACTTCCACCGAAACGAGATGTGATTGATATCGCTGTAGACGTTTCCACCATCGTAGAAAAGTGTGCCACCCAGACGGTTCCCCACGATCGGCAGCCTCATCGGAAAGCGCAGTTCTTGATTAAATACCAATAGTGCCAAGCCACCGACCGGAAACCCCGTACACGGATCGCGCGGACCTGCCTGGTTCAGTCCGAAACCGCGCAGCGACGTGCCGCCGCCCGCAAAGAACCGTTCAGGCAGTGGAATTACCGACGGGGTGACGTCTGGCGCAGGCGCGGTGCATTGCGCCGGGTTGAACGCGGTGCTGTTGCCCTCCACCGTGTTTCCGTACGGCACCTCGACGCCAAACCGGACCGAACGAGCGAACACGAATGCGCGTCCAAACGAGTGGAACGATGAATTCTGAAAATACCCGCGAAAGAAATCGGCGCTCGATCCGATTGATTCGATTGCGTCGCTCATGTCAACGGTATTAAACGTACCTCGCGTCGCGTTACCCGGATCATCGCGTCGGTCGCGCGCGTAGGTGAGACCGAATCCCGAGACCAATGTCGGCTGGCTCAGTAGCGGAATTTGTTCCTCGTTGATCGTTGAAACCAGATCGGAAGCCTTGACGCGCCGGTAGAAGTAACGATAGAGCAGCGAGCTCGAAGGCGAAAGTTTCTCTACAACTTGCAGGCCACCCTCAAAACGCGTGGAAGTGAATGTGTTGATGTCCTGGGTCTTGTCAGCGAACCCGGTGAGTTGGAGGCTCAGATGCCGGTCGGTGAGAAAATTATCCGCCGTGTAGTCGAGTCCCACTCGGTACTCAAGGCTGCTGACCCGCGCTTTGAAGGATAACGTCTGCGCCCGCCCGAACATATTGTTCCGGGCGATTTCGAAAATGCCACGCGGGCTTGCGCCAATGGTGGTTCCGTTAGGATCGGTGCTGCCGCCCGCGATTCGCTGCACTTCGAATCCGAATCCGTATCCAATCGTATAGCGCGGCCCTTCCTGCATCTCCACTACAACTGCTTTTTCCGGATCCGTGCCGTCCGGGTTCTGCGGTGCAATCTGCACGCGGTTGAAAACGCCGAGGTTGTAGAGTTGCCGCTGGGTTTTAGCTACGTCACCATCGCGCAGAGGAGTGCCGGCCCGGATTTCCACTTGGCGCCTGATAATTCCTGGGCGCGTGAACTGGTAGCCGGTTAGCAGCACTCTGGCGACATCAACTTGCCTTCCTTCGGTGACGTGATAAAGCAGGCTCACTTCCGTGGCAGTGTTGCCTGGAACAACCTCTTCGTGGAACGCCGCCTCGGGAAAACCTTCGTTGTAATAGAGAGCCAGAATATTGTTGCGGTCGCTCGCCACACCCGAATCTGAGTACGGCTCGCCTTTGGTGGAGCCAGTGACGCCGACCAGTTCGTCGGTCGAGATCGCATGGTTGCCGTCGATTCTCAAATCGACGATGCGAGTCTGCGCTCCTTCGACGACATGAAATGAGACGAACAGATTATTCTTTTTCCCCCGATAATGATCATCCACGGTGGACGTAACCTGGCAGTCGCGAAAACCGTTGGAAAGATACACGCCGCGAATTGAATCGGTGTCTCCGCGTAACAATTGCTGGCTGAAGCGTCCGCTGGAAGCGAACGAAGCGGTCTGCAGAAGCAGCCTGCGCGATAGCAATTCATTATTGAAATACTTGTTTCCGTCGAAGCCGATGCCCGCGAGACGGAATCGGTCGCCGCGCGTGATGTTGTAGTGAATCACGCGTGCGGCCGGCTTGTCGCTCGACTGCGAGCTCACCTGGACGTCCGCGTTGAAATAGCCCTGGCTTTGCAGGTAATCCCGGATGTTCCGCCGGCCCTCCTGCAGTAGGTCGTCGTCCACCGCACCCTCAGCGAAAACCGGGAGCAGTTTCCGCCGCTTGCCCTTGCTCAGGCGCGCGCCTGCAATCTCGATGCTGACCCGCGGACCAGTCTCCACGGTAAGTTTCAGCGGCACGCGATTGGATTGAGGGTCGTATGTTTGCACCGTGATTGGTGCGCTTGCGCCCAGATAGCCCTGATTGACGAGAAATTTCCGCAGCCTGTCAGAACCGCGCGACAAGCGCTCGGCCGTCAATTCAACTTTATTTGAGATCTTCGAGCGGCGCAGTAATTGGGCATCGGGGTAGGGTGTCTGATTGTCAATCGCAATGTCGCCCACAAGCGCACGCGGCCCGGGATCGACCGTCAAGGTCACATCCATTTGCCGCGTGTCTTCGTGGGGGATAAGGTCCCAAGTAATCTTCGCCTGGTACAGCCCCTCCTCGTGGAGCGTGGCCGCGAGCCGATCTACAGCTTCGCGAACCGAACTCTCGCGGAACGGTTCGCCGAGGCTGAGCCGCAATGAGGCCAAAGCGGCTGGCTCGGTCGGCGGCTCTTTCAAGCCTTCGATACGAATCACGTTGTTGAAGAAATTTCGCCGTACGATGAAATCCACGCGCAATCCGCCCGATTCGGGCGCCGCACTGACCCGAATGTCGGAATAGTCGCCCAAGCGGTACAGTTCGCGGAGACTTTCACGCTCGGCTGGGAAATCGAAGGGCTTTCCGACTTCCAGGGGAAGCCCCGGCAGCTTCTCCGTGACGGGCGTCCCGACTTCGTCCACCACTCGGATTCCCTTCACGAGCTGGCCTTCTACGTTGGCCTCTTGCGCGTAAATGGGAACAACGAAGAGCACGAGGTATGCAATCGTCGCGACACCCCTTGCAGCAGCCCGGGTGAACATGGCGTCACGGGAACACGATGATTTGCCAGGAATTCTCATTCGCCCCAAGGACTTAACCAGAAAGGTTAGCATAGCCACGTTGCCTGACTCGTGCGAAAAGGCGCTATCATGAGTACGAATTCGGATACAAACGGATGAATCGCGAGCAGTACGAAAAATACTCTCGCCAGATTCTGTTCGCGGGAATCGGCGAAGCCGGCCAGGAAAAACTCCTGCAGGCGAGTGCCGTGCTAGTTGGTTGCGGCGCGCTCGGCACCGTAGCCGCGAACCTGCTGATTCGCGCAGGAATCGGCCGCCTGCGCATTATCGACCGGGATTTTGTCGAGTCGTCAAACCTGCAGCGTCAGACACTATTTGAAGAATCCGACGCTCACGACCTGCTGCCCAAAGCGGTCGCCGCCGAGCGCCGTTTGCGCGCCATCAACTCTGATGTCGAGATCGAGGGAATTGTTGCCGATCTCACGCCAAAGAATGCCACCGATCTTCTCTCCGGCTTTCCGCTGATTCTCGACGGAACCGATAATTTCGAAACGCGATTCTTGGTAAACGACACGGCCATTTCGCTCGGCGTTCCATGGATCTACGCTGCCGCGGTCGGAGGCAATGGCGTGACAATGACGGTTTGGCCCGGACGAACCGCCTGCCTGGCTTGCTTAGTCGAAAATGGCGACGAATCCTCACGGAACGGTTCAGGACTTGGAAACGAAGCCACGTGCGATACCGCCGGCGTGCTGGGTGCTGCCGCCGGCATCGTCGCGTCGATCGAGGCGACCGAGGCAATGAAGATTCTCACCGGCCAAGTCGAAGCGCTCCATGGGCGGCTGGTCTCGTGCGATGTATGGTCGGGGAAATTCCAATCTATACGCGTGGCCCGCAATCCAGAGTGCCGCGCTTGCGTCCGCCGCGAATTCACGTTTCTCGAGGGCCACGCCCAGCCGCACATCACGATGTGTGGCCGCGACTCGGTGCAGATCCACGAACGGAGCAAGCGGCTCGATTTAGGCGAACTCGGCCGGCGGCTCAGCTCCGCCGCCGCTGAGGTCCGCGGTAATGATTTCCTGTTGCGGTGCCGGATTCCACCCTACGAATTGACGGTCTTCGCCGATGGCCGCGCTATCGTCAAGGGCACACAGGATCCTGCCGTCGCACGTTCACTCTATGCACGCTACATTAGCGCGTAAGCGAGTCTTGGATTTCTTGGGAAATTCTTAGCCCGCGAAACGACGAAGAGCGGACTGGCGCATCGCGGCGCGGTCCATGTTCTCGCGACAATTCATTAGCGTAAGCAGGGTGCTGAGGATTCGCGCCTTCAATTCGTCGCTCATCGGATATCCGCTCATGGCGACATGGACCAGCATCTCACCTCGGTCGGCGATTTTCTCCATGAATTCGACCTGCCGCTCTTGAGTCTGCTTGTTCAGCGCCGTTTCGCGGCGCATCTCGGCGCATTCTTGTTCGATGAACAAGGTGAAGTGGAGAATGCACATGTGCACAGGGGTAAGTCCCGCTGGCACTGGCGCTTTACATCCTTTTGAAATGCACGAATCCGGCACGAACCCACCCTTTCAATCTCTCTTTTTTTAGCATCATCGCTCCGAAGTTGCCAGTTCCCAGCAGGGACGTTGCTGCCTATTCGATATCATCGGCAAGCTGCCCGACTCCTCCGAAGTGGCCTCTCGAGTATTGCGAACGGATTACAACCAGGAGCCAGGCAGCCGCGTCTAATTACCTTTAAGCAATCGCAGCGGACACTTGATAAAAAGGGGGGTCTGATGACAAAGATCAAACAGCAGTTATTTATAAGCTTTGCTATCTTATTCTTTTCATTAACACTTATGCTCGGCTCGGCAGGCGGCGCGTTTGCTGCTTCCAGTGAAGACGCGCAGGCTACGACGTCGAATTCTGCCAACTTTGAAGCCTCGCTGACCAAGGAAGTCCGTCACCAATTGGTGATGCTTCCTTTCTACTCGGTATTCGACAATCTTCAGTACCAGGTGGAGGGCTCTAAGGTGACGTTGCTCGGGCAGGTGACCAGACCGGACCTGAAGAGCGACGCGGAAAACGCAGTGAAGCACGTCGAGGGCGTAGAGGTCGTGAGCAACCAGCTCGAAGTTCTGCCTCCTTCACCGGGTGACGATCGGATCCGACGCGAGGAGTTCCGAGCCATATACTCCTTCCCGAGTCTGCAGATGTATGGGCTCCGCAGCGTGCCGCCAATTCACATCATCGTGAATACCGGACACGTGACTCTGGAAGGATCCGTCGCGAGCGAAGCGGATAAGGACACCGCTGGAATTCGAGCAAATGCGATTCCGGACGTCTTTTCTGTGACCAACAACCTCCGCGTTGATAACGGCCGGTAGCGCGGAGGATCCAGAATTACCGCGCGGGCTGCGCGACGTGTTCGCCAATTCGAAATTCGGTCCAGGGTCCGGCGTTCATGTCGCGCAGTACCGGCGACTGCCATGAATATTCCGGGTGCTCGCTCAGAAATTTCGCGGCATCGAATTTGATTCCACACGGGTGCCCGATTCGGGCAATGAAGTCCATCGCTTGCGCCATCCGACTGTCCATCACTTTTCCCTGAACTGCGCCAAATGGATCGAAGGGCTTGGAAGCTGATCCCGGCATGGCATCCGCCATCTTATCGCCGTGGCCGCAAAGAGTACGGCGATTCGCGCCCTCCTTCTTTGTGTACGTGTCGAAGTGATCGGAAAGAAAAATCTCGGCCAGCGATGTGTCAATGTTGCCCTTGTTGCCGTTGAGTAGCTGATCCCAGCGAATCTTGCGCGCGTTCGGTCCACTGGAACGGTCGTTTGGATCGTACGTAGTTTCATCTTTAATCAAGTCGGGATCGCTCGGGAAATTCGCACCAGAGTAGTACCCGTCGTTCGTGCGCCAGACTTTTGTATGCTTCAGGCCTAGCTCGAATCGGGCAATTTCGCCGGTTTTGCGATCACCGAGCAGCCAGTCGTTGGCATAGCCGCCGTTATTTCCGTCGAGCATGATTTTCACGTAGTCGTCGATCGTGGCTGCATACTGCATGGCCTTGCGCGCGCGAACGAACTCCGCCTTCCCGTTAGGATTCCAGCCGTGAAAGTAGCCGATGGTCGTTTCGCTGATCATCAATCCGCCGGAATTGACGCCGAAATCGTCGTCGCTCGCGATCACGCCTGGAAATCCGTCCATCAGCATGCGATAGCCCGTCTGCGGAATGATGTCGAACATAATGTTCCAGCGCTCCCCGTCCATATAGCTCGTCCAGTTGCTGTGCGCCATCACGATCTGGTGATCTTTCGTCCAGCTGCCAGTGGCGATAAACGCGCTGCAATGGCCGGGAGTTTCCGGACGCGGCGGATTCGAGGTTCGGGTCTGCGCATCAAGCCACGGCACGTAATAGTCGGGCAGCTCCTGAAATGCGTTGAGCGCAACGATGTCGTCAAGGTCGAGCTTGGTTTTGTTCGCCTCCAGTCCGTCCACGATTCCCTGCAACTCCGCTTGGTATTCGGGATCGATCTTGGGCCAGAGCATTTCGTGCGCAGCGCGACGGAAAAACTCCCAGTCGCGACCCGAATTGTGCGTCGCTTCCAATCGAACCGCGGCGAATGCGTCCGAAATCTCCGGAGCCAGCAGATAGCCATGCTGATATCCGATATCGTGCGGCGATCCTTCCAGGTGCACGTAAATCCATCCGCCGCGATCGAAGCGATATCCCTTGTCCTGCGTCATCTCGGAAACGCTGTCCTTGATTTGCGGCGCGGGTGCCAGCTTCGGCTGTGCCGCACGCACGAATTCATTCGGGGTGGTGCCGGCGAGCTGAGCGAGGAGCAGCGAAATTGCCAGAATCGGTTTCAGAAGTTGCAAATGCCCTCCTCGGAAGAATTGTCTGAAAGCGAATGTCGAGTCATACAAATCATCTTAGGCAGACGGACCACGGAGCGCAAGCGGCAGGTCGCGCGTCCATTTGCGGACGCATGTCGGCGGACCGAGCAGTCCCTGGTCCGATACCACAAAAGAGCTGAAAATCTCGCTGTGCGTCGGGCCGCTGCACTTCAGTAAAGACAAAATGATCGTGATCCGCGGCCCTGGGCTTTCTGAGAGGTCCACCTCCCGTGCGAGCGTCCTGCGGTATATGATTGAAGCGAAGACCCAATCCATGATTCGTGGACCCTTGCATTGGAGTGTGCGCGCCGCCGTCGCGTACGCCGCGCTTTTGATCGCCCTTATCGCGATTACGGATTGGCGAGTGGAGATCAACGCCACACTCGGTTTTCTCTATATCTTCCCGATGGTCTTGCTGGGAATGGTCCTTGAGTGGTGGCAAGTGGTTCTGGCCGCTCTGTTCTGCACTCTCTTGTCAGACAGGCTTGATCCATTCCCGATGGAAATGGAGCTCGCACGAGATGTTTTGATATTCCTGACTCTGGCCGTCACAGGAACGCTGTCGCTGAGCCTGACGAAGAGTTACCACCGTGAGAAGGAGGGCCTTGCGATTCAGCGCGCCGCCGAGGAGCAGCTCAAGTTTCTTATCGAGAGCAGTCCCGCCGCGATCTTGACGATGACAGCGGGCGGGGAGATTCTTCTCGGCAATCCAGCAGCCCATCGCTTGCTCGGGGTGACCAACGGCTCGCTGTCCGGCAAGAAAATTGCGCGTTATATTCCCGCGCTTGGATCAATCACTTCAGGCGACGAGACCACCAAGATCTTCCGCACGCAGATGCAAACTCGCGGCCAACGGGACAATGGCGAGGTTTTCCTGGCTGACGTCTTCTTTTCCACCTACAGCACGCCGGCCGGACCACGGCTCGCGGCGATGGCGGTGGATACTTCCGAACATCTGCGCGAGCGCGAGGAGGCGAGCCTGCAGCAGCTTCTCGCCGGGTCGCGGATTCTGGTCGCTGCGGTATCTCATGAGATCAGAAATGTTTGCGGCGCCATCGGCGTGATGCATGAGAACCTGGTGCGCAAGGGCTCATTGAAGGGTGATCAAGACTTTGAGGCCCTGGGGTCCCTGGTCGAGACCCTCAGCAAGATCGCTTCGCTCGAACTCAGACGAAGTGTAGGCGTTTTCGAGTCGAGCGGCACGGATTTGCGCGAAGTCCTAACCGATTTTCGGATCGTCCTTCTACAGATGTGCGAGGAGTCCGACATCCAACTTCGTTGGAACGTTCCGGAAAAGCTTGCCCTTATACAGGCGGACCGCCACAGTCTGATGCAGGTTCTGCTGAATCTGGCGAAGAATAGCCAGCGTGCTCTCGAACCAGTGTCTGAAAAGGTGATCGAGCTCTCCGTCGTCCCGAAGGCCGACGGAGTGTCGATCCGATTTACGGATACCGGGCCGGGCATTCCGGCCGGTCAGAAAATCTTTCAGCCCTTGCAAAAGGGCGCGGACGCCACGGGCCTAGGCCTCTATTTGTCGCGCGCCTTCATGCGTTCGTTTCGAGGTGATCTGCGGCACGACCCACGGCACACGGGATGCTCGTTTGTCCTGGAGTTGGCTGCCGCGACGGAGTCTGCACAGGGGGATGATGCAACGCCTACGAGTCTTACTGCTTGACGATCACGTGCTGTTTCGTGAAGGCCTGCGCCGCCTGCTCGTGACCGAGCCGGATTTTGAGACCGTCGCGGAGTGTGGAACGCCGGCCGAAGCGGTGGAAGTGCTTTCTCGAACCGCTGTGGATGTGGTATTGCTCGATTTCGACCTGGGAGACGAAACCGGCACCGGTTTTGTTGCGCACGCGAATCAGGCGGGTTACAAGGGTAAGATTCTGATGGTTACGGCGGGTATGATTCCCTTGGACGTGACCATGGCGCGAAATCTCGGCGTGTCTGGAATATTTCTGACACACAACTCGCCGGCGACGCTGCTCGAGGCGATTCGACACGTTGCCCGGGGGGGTGAGTGGATGGATTCCAGAGCAGTCCCTTCGGATTCCGCGACGACCGATGAGCCCGGCCTTCAAGCGCAGGCGCCACTGACTCTGCGGGAACTGCAGGTTCTACGCAGCGTTTTTGAAGGCCTCACCAACAAGGAGATTGCTCACAAGATTGGGGCGTCGCAGAGCTCCGTTAAGGCAACCCTGCAGCGATTGTTTGAGAAAACCGGTGTGCGGACTCGAGCGCAGCTCGTTCGCATTGCCATCGAGCGGTCGCTGGAGACGGCCAGACAATCTTGATGTCCGCGCTCACCGCGCGCGGCTAATTACATTTCCTACCCCTTTCATCGGTGCTGAGTTCAAGAATACCGCGCCACAGGCCTGCCCGTAACAGCATGACGGATCAATGAGTTAGCCTCGTCTTCGCCGTGCGTTGGCCAACAAATGGCCAAAAGATCACTTGTTCGCCGCGATGCATACCGATAGTTTGGACGCGAGATGGTTAAGCGAACAAAAGAAGTCGCCGTGGTTTACGCCCTGTCGGAGCGCTCTGGGGAGCCCTTCGGCTGCCACACGAGGAGGCGGTTAACTCTCTGCGTCGTGTTCGTGGGCTGCTTTCTGTTTCTCTGCGCGCAAGCCTGGGCCGCGACGGGAGGCAGCATTTCCGGCAGGGTGAAGGACCCGAGCGAGGCGGTTATCCCCGGGGCTAGCCTGACGCTTGTAAATCTCGACATTACGACGAGCTACAAAACCAAGACCGACGCCCAGGGCTTCTATTCGTTTCCGAATCTTCCCGTCGGGCGCTACGAGCTGACCATTGAAGCCGCGGGATTCAAGACGCAGAAGAAAACCGGCCTCGTCGTTGACGCGGACGCGGCCGTTCGCGTGGACCTTTCTCTGGACGTGGGCGAGCGGAACGAGACCGTCACCGTCTCGGCGGTCGCCAATCAAGCCCAGGCGCAGGTAGAGACCGTCGCGACTCACTTGGGCGAGGTCGTGCAGGAGGCACAGATCATTGCACTGCCCCTGAACGGGCGCAGCTACACAGATCTTCTCGCGATTCAACCTGGCGTCAGTCCTGTAACGACGCTCACGCCTACTTCGGTGATTATGTCCGGCGTCACCGGGACGATTAATCCCTCGGGCGACTTAAACCCGGGCGATGTTTCGATCAACGGCCAGCGGGAGTCCGCCAACGGATTCATGGTCAACGGCACTGATGTGCAGGAACATATGAACGGCGGCACATCCGTGATCCCGAACCTGGACTCGATCCAGGAATTCCGTCTGTTGACCACAAACTTCGATCCCGAATACGGAAATTACAACGGCGGCATGGTGAACGTCGTCACGAAGTCTGGCAGCGATTCTTTTCACGGCAATGGATTTGAGTTCTTGCGTAACACGGCGCTCGATGCCAAGAACTTCTTTGCCGATACGCGCGGCGTTTTCCGCCAGAACCAGTTTGGTGGAACCGTCGGAGGTCCGATCAAGAGGCAGAAACTCTTCTTCTTCGCCGATTACCAGGGCACGCGCACGGAGCAGGGCGTGACGTCGCCGCTCATTTCTGTTCCGTCGCTCGCGGGTCGCAACGGGAATCTCTCCGACGCGGAGAACTCGTTGACGGGACACGTAAGCGGTCCAGCCCTCGCCGATTTGCTGACTACGAAGCTCGGCTACGCCGTTTCCCAGGGCGAACCCTATTTCGCGCCCGGCTGCTCCAGCGCCACATGCGTCCTTCCCGGGGCGCAGATTCCGATGAGCGCATGGTCGACGCCCGCCATGAACCTACTGCAATACATTCCCAAGCCCGATCAACCGGGCGATCTATTTTCGACGTCTGCGTTTGGCGAGACCGTGCGCGACGACAAGGCCGCCGGCCGCGTGGACGCCAACACGCGATGGGGCCAGTTTTCCGGCTACTACTTTATCGACAGCTATCGTCTGGACAACCCGTATCCTGGCGGACAGGGAGGTGCGAGCGTTCCCGGTTTCGATGCTCTCACCATTGGCCGAGCTCAGTTGTTTACGCTCGGCTACACAAGGGTATTGGGAGGCAATACTGTAAACGAATTCCACGGCGGCCTAATAAGAAATGCGAACGACATTGGCGAGCCACACGGCGGATTGGGAGCAAGCGTCCAATCGCAAGGATTTGTGACGAGTACGGGCGCCCCGGGCTTCACCATTCAGGCGCCCCAATTTGAAGGCGTCGAAAATATCGTGTTCCCCTCCTTCATCATGGGCGTGCCGATCACGAACGTGAATCAGTGGAACAACACGTTATATTTGAGCGACTCGATTTCAAAAGTCGCCGGATCGCACACTCTGAAATTCGGCAGCCAGTTCCACATCGATCAAGTCAACGAGCATCCCAACGCGACCTTCAACGGAACATTCAGCGTTCTCGGCACGGAAACAGGCTCGGCATTTGCGGATTTCCTCCTTGGAGTTCCCAGCAACTTCACGCAATCCACAGGCCAGCCATATCATCTTCGGAATCGCTACGCCGGGGCATTCGTCGAGGACAGTTGGCGCGTACGCAGTGACCTGACACTCAACCTCGGGGTGCGCTGGGACCTGATCATGCCGTGGTGGGAAAAAAACAATAATATTCAGACGATCGTGCCGGGACGCCAATCGGTTCTGTATCCCAATGCCCTGCCGGATCTGTTGGTGCCCGGCGACCCCGGGATTCCTTCCACGTTGTCGCCGTCGAAGTATCGTAATTTCGCACCGCGGATCGGTTTCGCATATTCGCCGCGGTTCGATGGCGGAGTCTTGGGAAAACTTTTCGGCGGCCCGGGAAAAAGCAGCGTCCGCGCCAGCTACGGGATTTTCTACACCGCCTTTCCAGGTTTGTCCGCCGGCATCATGTACTCCGTACCTCCCTTCGGTTACAACTACCTCAGCCCTGCGCCGCCGCTATTCGCTACGCCCTTCGTGAACGCTGGGGACGGCGTGGTCAACCCCAATCCTTACCCGATCACCTTTCCGCCCAACACCGTGACGGCGAAAAATCCTTACATGGCATTCAACTGGGCCGCAGTCACTCCTATCAGCGCGGATCCCTATTTTTATTTCCGCAACGGCGTGCCTTACACCGAGAACTATATGTTTTCGTTCCAGCGTCAGATTACTTCGAGCATTCTGCTCACGATGAGCTATGTTGGGAACGAGGGGCATCACATTCTCGTTCTCGTGCCGACGAACGTGGGCGACGCGCCGCTCTGCCTGAGTCTCAGCCAGCTGAGCGAAGTCGCTCCGGGAAGCTCCACGTGTGGACCGTACGGAGAGGACGGCACTTATACTTCAGCAGCCGGCCACGTTTCCACGGGGACACGCGACATCGGGTTGGGGTCAAACTATGGGGCGACCACCGCGCAGAGAACCATCGGTAACTCGAACTACAATGCGCTCGAAACTAACCTTCGCTACGCCGGCAAACGCTCGACGGTCCTGTTTGCCTACACGTACGCGAAATCCATCGACCAGGCATCCAACATCGGCGAGCAGCTCAATCCGTTCAATCCAAGACTCAGCCGCGCCATTTCATCGTGGGATCTTCGGCACAATTTCGTGGCGAGCTATCAATACGACCTGCCTTTCGAGCGCCTCTTCGGGCGCACGAACCAGATGACACAAGGATGGAGTATTTCCGGCACCACGCGTTTCGCCAGCGGATTCCCCGTCACCTTGTTCGATGATTCCGATAACTCGCTGCTCGGCACCCTCGGCAACGGCGTGAATAACAATCTGCTGGACACGCCGGAGTTCACTCCCGGCCCGCTCCAGATCAACACGAATCCACGCAGCAGACGGCCCGAATTCAATACGTCGCTGTTCTCAACGGAGCCGCTCGGACAACTTGGCAATTCGCGCCGGCGATTTTTCTATGGCCCGGGGATCGATAATTTCGACATGCAGGTGACGAAAAACGTACGACTCACCGAATCGAAGGCGCTGGACCTGCGGATCGAGGGCTTCAACGTTTTCAACCACGCTCAATTCTACGGGCCTGGGGCGGTGGATGGCGAAGTCAATGACATCCAGACGTTTGGCACGGTGGTAAGCGCTGTGGATCCGCGACTGATTCAGGTGGCGGCGAAGTTCACGTTCTAGATCGTTTGGTTCTGAGGATGCGAGTTACTGCGTGGATAGCGGTTTCCCGTTGACGACGAATTTCATTACCGATCTCGCTGTGGAGCTTATTCCGATCGTCAGGCCGTTCCGAGCCGGGTGGGTTTCCGCGGTAAGCATGTCGCCGAGCATAAGCGAATCCCTACTCCAGCCAACGTGAGACATGGTGAACGGCGAGGCGAGTTCCAGGGTCCAGTGTTGCAGTTCGCCTTTCTCCCCTTTGACATCCAGGTGAACCAGGCAGTGCGGGTTGCCCCAATCAAAACCTGTCACGGTTCCGTTCAGCGTGACCGTTTTCTCCAGGTCGTATCTCGAAGTGCCGTGATGCGCGGAAACGGGAATTGACATAGCCAGAACGACGATGGCCGCGACATATATCCTGAGATGCATTTCTATCAAGAAAATCCTCATGGCCTGCCGAACGCCCAGCAAACAGCTGATGCAGAGTAGATACACTTGTGGAATGCCGGCTGTCAATCTCGGCGCGCGCGATGAGTCGGCAAACGGTTGAGTTGCCGCGTGGGAAATGCGGTGCCATAATGAGCGCGGTCGACGCGAGCTGCGAAGCGGCTGACGGCGCGGTCGGAGGTTCCTATGGCTTTGCGAGACGAATGGATCGAGAAGCGTACTGCGGCAATGAACGGCGACGCGAGAAACTTTTCGCAGATGCACTATGCGCGCAAGGGCATGATCACCGAAGAGATGCTCTACGTAGCGACGCGCGAGAAAATCACGCCGGAACTAGTGCGTGATGAAGTGGCGCGCGGCCGCGCCATCATTCCCGCCAATATTCACCATCGCAATCTCGAGCCGATGGGCATCGGCGTCGCGTTCTACTGCAAGATCAACGCGAACATTGGCAACTCCGCAACCACCTCACACGTGAACGACGAGCTCGAAAAGCTGCATCGCGCCGTGCATTATGGCTCCGACACGGTGATGGACCTCTCCACCGGCGGCGATATCGCCGGGATCCGCAAGGAGATCATCCACGCCTCGCCGGTGCCGATCGGCACCGTGCCAATCTACGAGGCGCTTTCGCGCGTGCGCCGCGCGGAAGATTTGACGATCGACCTAATGCTCGAAGTGATCGAGGAGCAGGCTGAACAAGGCGTGGATTACATGACCATCCACGCAGGCGTGCTACGCGAGTTCTTGCCGCTGGTGCGAAAGCGAATCACAGGAATCGTGAGCCGCGGCGGAGCCCTGCTCGCTCAATGGATGAGCTTCCACAAGAAGGAGAATTTCCTGTACGAGAATTTCGACGCGGTCTGCAAGATTTTTCAGAAGCACGACGTCAGCTTTTCGCTCGGCGACGGACTACGTCCCGGATGCCTGGCTGACGCGAGCGATGACGCGCAATTCTCCGAGCTGGGCGTGCTCGGCGAGTTGACAAAGAAGGCGTGGGAATACGACGTGCAGGTAATGATCGAGGGACCGGGGCACATCCCGCTCGATCAAATCGAGCTGCAGGTGAAAAAAGAAAACGAGATGTGCCACGAAGCACCGTTCTACACGCTCGGCCCACTCGTCACCGATATCGCCCCCGGCTACGACCACATTACGAGCGCCATCGGCGCGGCAATGATCGGCTGGCACGGTGCGTCCATGCTCTGCTACGTCACGCCGAAGGAGCATTTGGGATTGCCCAACGCGGACGACGTGCGCCAGGGGGTGATCGCCTACAAAATTGCGGCCCACGCGGCGGATGTGGCCCGGCACCGCCCGGGCGCACGCGATCGCGACGACGCCCTGAGTTACGCTCGATTTCTTTTCGACTGGAACAAACAATTCGAGCTGTCGCTCGATCCGGAAACCGCGCGGGCGATGCACGATGAGACGCTTCCGGACGATTTCTACAAGGAAGCGAAGTTCTGCTCGATGTGCGGCCCGAAATTCTGCTCGATGAATGCGACCCAGATTGCCGACATCTATCAGGGCCTCGATCAAAAAGACCGCGAGGCGAGATTTGCGGAGTTGCTCGGTAAGATCGAACACTAGGAAACAAACGCCGGCTTTCGATCGTATTCCATATTGAGCGATCGCCGAAGACGAAGGCTCGCTCGTAGGCAAGAGGAGTGCGAACATGTTCTTTCTTATTCTCTGCGGCCTGCTGTACTTCCTCCCATCGATCGTCGGCCATCGCAAGCAGTCGTTCGCCGGAATCTTCCTGCTGAATTTCTTCCTCGGATGGACGGTGATCGGCTGGATCGTTGCGCTGATTTGGGCGTGCGCAGCGGAAATACAAGTTCCGGTAATTGCCGTGGCCGGACCTGGGCGTTATTGCTCGCGCTGCGGCGCTCTGAGCCACGCAGCCGGGTTTTACTGCTGGTCCTGCGGCAGCCGCATTTAACTTTTCGCATGAATAGACACGCTGGAATTTATCGCGTTGTGACCACGATCGTGGCGATGGGCGCGCTATGCGCCACTTCGGTTGCGGCGATTCATGATTCCGCGTACCGGGCCTCGGTTGAAAAATGGCGCCAAGCCTATGAGGCGCAGCTCAAATCCGACAGCGGCTGGCTTACCGTCAGCGGGCTTTTCTGGCTGCATGACGGCGAAAACACTTTCGGCTCGAGCCCCCTGAACGACATCGCCCTTCCCGCATCCGCTCCGGCCAGCGCGGGCAGCTTTGAATTCCACGCCGGGCACACGACCGTGCACATGAAGCCAGGCGTGCACGCCGTGCTGAATGGCAAACCGATTGAAATTGCCGCGATGCATCCCGATTCGAACGCCGACCAGCTCGCCATTGGCGATCTGACTCTGTACGTTCATTCGAGCGGCGACCGCTACACGATACGTCTGCGTGACAAGAACAGCCGACTGCGCAAGGAGTTCACTGGCACGCGCTGGTTCCCCGTGAGCGAATCCTACCGCGTGACTGCGCGGTACGTGCCCTACGACAAGCCAAAGGAAATTGAGATCCAGAATGTGATGGGCGACACGCTGCAGGAGACGATTCCCGGCTACGCGGTTTTTTCTCTGCATGGCCAGGACCTGCGACTCGACGCTGAAATGGACGGATCGAGCCTGTCGGTTGTGTTTCGCGACCTGACCAGTGGCCATGAAACCTACGCGGCGTCGCGCTTTCTCGATGCCGGTCCGCCCAAGGACGGCCAGGTGGTCCTCGATTTCAACCAGGCCTATAATCCCCCTTGCGCCTATAATCCGTACACGACTTGCCCGCTTCCGCCGCCGCAGAATCGGCTGGCTGTAAGGATCGAAGCCGGCGAAAAGACGTATCATCATGCAGTGGGAGCGGTCAGTCACTAACAAGCAGTTTGGAGCACTTGGAAGAGGGGTGAAGCATGGGGTTTGTGCGCGCAGCGAGGAAGGACGACATCCCCGCGGGGAAAATATATGAGTTTCAAGTCGCTGGACAGGCCATCGCGATCGCCAACATCTCCGGCAAGTTCCATGCTATCAATAGCATATGTGTCCACGAGGGCGGGCCTCTCGGCGAGGGCGAGCTCGAGGGCCAGATTGTGACCTGCCCGTGGCACGGCTGGCAATACGACGTGACTACCGGAAAGGTTACTCAGAGCCCCGCCCTGGGGGTTGCCTGTTACCCAGTCGAGGTCCGCGGCGACGACGTATACGTGGACGTCGGCTAGCCGAGCCGAGATCCCTGACAGTGCCGTTACCGCAACTCCGACCAAAATCTCTCTGAAAATCTTGCAGAGAGGGCTTCCATTTATTTTATCCTTGCGTGTATAGTGCGCGCGGCACCTCTCGACGGATGACGCAAGCTCCCCCAAAACCAAGGCGCTGGCTGCTGGCAGTTGACCCCCGGGTCTACCACTGGGATACCCTGTTTGTTAAGGGTAAGGAGATGTGGAGGCATGCTGGAAATCGCCCGGACGCCGCTCGGCAGCTCAAGCAAGTCCACAAGGGCGACCGTACCCTGTGCTACCACGGCAAGCCCGAGCACTCTCTTTACGCCCTGGCTGAGGTCACGCGCGACCCTTACCCCGATCCTGAGGAACCGGAGTCGAAAAAAATGGTGATGGACCTGCGCGCGATTGAGCGCCTGCCGCGCGTGGTCCAGCTTGCCGAACTGCGTGACGACCGTCTGCTGCGAAGGATCAAGTTTTTGAAGAACACGCGGCTCACGATTTGCCCGCTCACCGACGAAGAGTACGCCGAAATCCTGCGGATGGCCGGCATCGTCGCCTCGCCGGGCATTCCTTTACCCTAAATCTCAGCTCGAAAATCTCAGAGCCCAACTCCGGCCGAAACACCACTCTTCCCGCCTTCGCTGTGCTAATTTTTAGAATCTACCGATGCCTGAGCTTCCCGAAGTCGAAACGGTTGTCCGCGGCTTGCGGGCCGTACTGCCCGGACGCCGCATCCTCACGGTGCGCCTGGGCAAGACGGACTTCATTGAAGACCCTGCTGCGCTCGAACGCGATCTGCCCGGCAGCCGGATTGCGAGCGTGCGGCGGCACGGAAAATTCGTCGTCGTTGATCTCGAAGCCTCACGCGACGGCGCGCCCAATTTCTCTCTGCTGGTTCACTTGGGTATGACAGGACAGATCGTCGTCGGCCCCTTGGAAGCGCCCATTGTGCCTCACACCCACGTGTTCTTCGCGCTCGACGACGGCCGCGAATTTCGCTATACGGACATTCGCCGCTTCGGCAAAATGCGGATCCTTTCCAGCGGGACGCAGGAGACGGCTCTCGGCAAGCTCGGCCTCGACCCTCTTGAAGCAACGCAGTCAGAGTTCTTCGCGCAACTGCGGGGGCGGCGCGCGCGAATAAAGGCGCTTCTGCTGGACCAGCATGTCCTGCGTGGGATGGGGAACATCTATACCGACGAAAGCCTCTGGCGTGCGCGGATTCATCCGATGCGGCTCGGCGCAAATTTGAAGAACGCCGAGCTGCACCGTCTTCATCGCGCGGTGCGCGAGGTGCTGGAAGAAGCTATTCGGATGCGCGGCTCGTCAGTCTCTGATTACGTGGACTCCGAGGGACGCCGAGGGACGTTTCAGCAGCGCCATCGCGTGTACCAGCGCAAGGGGAAAAAATGTTTTCGTGGTGATGGACTGATCTGCCGTGCGATCGTCGCCGGCCGCAGCAGTTATTATTGCCCAGGCTGCCAACCCGCGCCGCGCACTCGCCGTCGTACCACTCGCTGAAGCCTGGGTAGTGACCCAATTTCCCACACTTATCGGGAGTTGACCGGCGTTCGCAACTCGCGGCTCGCTCGTTCGACGGCAATGAACACTTGAAGCATATTCCCGCCCATGATCTTGTTGACATCTTCACGACTATAGTTTCGGTCCAAGAGGGCCTGCCTAATTTCGGGCAAATTCGCAGAACTATCCAGGTCTGCTGGCAAGAAGTCAATTCCGTCGGAATCAGAACCGAGACCGACGTGATCGATTCCAGCCACCCGTGCGACGTGATCGATGTGGTCGATTAGTGATTTCAGCGGCGGTCTGGAAATCTTGTTCTTCCCGAGCCATTCAGCTTCAAACCCTTGTGTTTCCTCCGGTGACACAGGTAAAGAAGCAGCGCGCCGTTTAGCGTTATGTTTCTCAGCAGCCGCCAGCATTCGCAAGTGTTGAGGGTACGCCTCACGGTTGAAGTCGTTATTGACGAAACTGCTCCCGAACGCTACGTTCACAACGCCTCCATTGCGACCGATGGCGCGAAGCATGTCGTCGCTTAGGTTGCGGGGTATATCAACGAGGGCTCGCGCCGACGAATGGGAAGCGATGATTGGTGCCTTACTGACCGCAAGTACATCCCAAAATGTCTTGTCTGAGACATGAGATACATCAACCATCATTCCAAGCCGGTTCATTTCGAGAACGACCTGTCGACCGAAGTCAGTGAGCCCATTATGGTGGACGACGTCTGACCTTTCGATGTCTCCGCTTGCATCTGCCCAATCGTTCGTGTTGTTCCAAGTGAGCGTCATATAGCGCGCGCCGCGCCGGTAAAAGTCGCGCAAACTTGACAGATCGTTTTCTATGGAGTGGCCGCCCTCTATGCCCAACAGAGCCGCCAATCTGCTTTCGTCGTGGGCACGCCGAATGTCTTCAACCGAAAAGCACATAGTCATTCGGTCCGGGTGGCGTGCCGCCTGCACATAAACGGAATCGATCAAATCAAGCGTTCGTTTCGCGAAACGGCCTTGGTACTTTTCGGGATCAACCCATATAGAAAAGAAGACCGCGTCCAAATGGCCAGCCCGGGCTTTGTCGAGACTGATGAAATCGGTATCGAGTGGATTGGTGGAACCGACATCGTAGTTGTCGTCCAGAAATCTCTGCGGGGTGTCTTCATGTGTATCGACTGTAATATCGAAATTGCCATCCATCTCGACTGAGGCATTTGCGGAGTTTCTTTCAGGATGCTTGAAATGAGTACAAGCAAGCGCAAACAATAGACTCACGGTGAGACAGGTTTTCATAGCAGCGACAACTCCGAATCGCACGATGACAATCGCATCGTATCCGGAACGCCTTACGGAGCCGGATTCTTCCGGGCGCGTTGCGAACTAAAATCTACTTAACGCGCAATCAGAAGCTGAGCCCCTACTGAGCGCTACTGCGACGAACCCCGCACCGGCGCGGGCATGTACAGCTCGCCGTCCGCGGGTAGGCCGGCGCGTTCGAACTGAATCGTCGTGTGCTCGATCTGAAAATCGTGCGCCAATAACTCCCGGATATTCTTGAGGACTCGTTCGCTTTCTTCCATGTGCATGTCCGGAATGCGGACATGGCAGGAAAGCGCCTGAAGGTCTGCGCCGAGCGTCCAGATGTGCATGTCGTGAACCTCCTGGACTCCTTCGACACGCAGCACCGCTGCCGCCACGTCTTCGAGGCGAATTTTGCGCGGCAGACCTTCCAGCAGAATATGGCCGCTTTCGCGCAGAATTTCCTGCCCCGACCAGAGGACCATCGCGCCAATCCCGATGCCAATGACCGGGTCCACCCACTGCGCGCCCGTCCAACGGATTGCCAGCGCGCCCGCAAAGATCGCCACGTTCGATAGCGCGTCGCCCAGGTTGTGAATCCAGACCGTGCGTACGTTCAAGTCGCGCCGTCCGCGATGCACCGCGAGTGTGATGCCTCCGTTGATCGCAAGCGCAAGGACCGAAACCCACATCATCAGTCCCGTGCCCACGGTGACCGGATGTCGAAGTCGCAGCACAGACTCGCCAAGCACGAAGAGTGAAGCGAGCGCGAGTATCATCGCGTTCACAAACGCTGCCAGGATCCCCGCGCGATGATATCCATACGTTTTCTCATGCGTGGGCGGGCGCCGTGCCCATCGTGTCGCCAACCAGGAGATCACGAGCGTCGGCACGTCCGTCAGATTGTGGACGGCATCGCCCACCAGAGACATGGAATGCCCTGCGTATCCAGCCGCCAACTCGACGGCGACGAGCGCAAGCGTGGCCACGACGGCCGCGCCCAGGATTCCCGTGGCGCCTTCACCCAAGCCGTGGACGCGGTCGTGACCATGATCGTGCCCGGGACCTTCATGGGCGTGGAAGTGCATGGCCTGAATTCTACCCGCAGAAAGGCCTCGGCGGACAGTGCCGCCGCGACTCTGTCACCAGGGATGCAACCGGGCGTGCGTTTCTCGCTGCGCGAGCCAGAAACTCAATTGACTCACCCGCGGCCCACCCCTACCATCAAATTGATGGCCGGCTTCTGGAAAATTCCAGGGGGCCAGTGAAACCATGGGCCAGGAATGGCTCCTCCATGCCTCAAAACAGCGCCAAACTGACTTTCTGGGGAGTGCGCGGCTCGACGCCGACGCTTGAGCGCGATACATATCGCTACGGCGGGAACACTGCGTGCCTAGAATTAACTGTCGCGGGCGGCCCGCATTTCATCCTGGACTGCGGCACCGGCCTGCGGATGCTCGGCAATCACCTACACGCGTTGCACAATCGCTGGACGCGGTGGCAAGGCGACGGCGGGATCGAGGCCCACGTCCTGGTCACCCACTACCACTGGGACCACATTCAGGGCCTTCCCTTCTTCCATCCATTTTTCGAATCGCAGAACCGCTTTCATCTGTACAGCTTTCAATCGAAACATCTGGGCCGCAACAGCCTGCGGCAGGTGTTGGAAGCGCAATTTGCGAGCCCTTATTTTCCGGTGGACGTTGGAATGATGGCGGCAGCGCGCTTCTTTCGCGAGATCGAGGGCGGCGAGAAATGGGATGTGGACGGGACGCACATCTCTACCGCATGGCTGAATCATCCCCAGGGCTGCCTGGGTTATCGGCTGGATACGCCCATCGGCTCGATCGTCTATGCAACGGACAACGAACCCGGCGTGCCGGAGTTCGACAACAATTTGCGGCAGCTCGCGCAAGGCGCGGACGTACTGATCTACGACGCGCAATATTCACCGGAACAGCTTGCCTCCACGCGCAAGGGCTGGGGCCATTCCTGCTGGCTCGAAGGCGTGAAGATCGCGCGCGAAAGCAAAATCAGAAATTTGATTCTCTTCCATCACGATCCGGATTCTTCGAGCCGGATGGTGGACGGCTTTCTCTCCGCAGCGCGCCAGGAGTTTCCCGCAACCTGGGCGGCGATGGAGGGAATGTCTGTGACGCTGAGCGAGCGGGGTGTGGACGTCGCTCTGCCCGACTCGCGTTTGGGACAGCGCCGCCGGCTCCGGTTTGCGGCCACTGTTAGCGGACAGACCGTGGACGGTGTGTCGTTCGAGGAAAAGGCGACGCTGCGCGACATCAGCTTACAGGGTGCTTATCTATCTTTGAGCAACCGGCCGCGCCTGCAATCGGAATTGCGCGTGGTGATCGAGGCCGCGGGAGAACAGAACCGCCCGAGCGTGCTTTCGCTACGCGCGACGGTCGTGCATTGCGCTCCGGGCCGCGAAGAAAATCAGAATGGTGTGGGGGTATTCTTCATCGAAGATGCCGAATCAGAATCGCCGCGCGACTAGAAGCAGCCGGATACATCGCGTACAAGTGGCGGGCTATATTCGTGGAAAACTCTTGAAGTTTTCCTGTGCGAATTCCAGGCTAGATCTTTCCGTCCAGAGCGGACAGTTGCGCTTCGATGTCAGCGAGAGCGCGCGTGAGTAGATCGCGGTAACGCGGGTCCTGGCTCGTCTGTAAATCTCTCTGCACACTTGCGCGCGAAAGAACCAGCACTTCCCTGCGGCGGCGAGTGTCAAGCTGCGCGGATGTCAATTGCACCCCGCGTTTTCCGCCATCTCTCGTTTCAGAATCCTGGACCTGACTCTCAACCGACTTACTCTCCCACCCTTTTGCCATGTGGAGATTTTACGGCGGCAGCGGATGTCCGCGGTGCGTTTTTTTGAAATTGTTTCGTGCCAGAAGAAACAACCAGCGAAACCACTGCCGCCTGCCGGTTGCATTCAAAGCGGCAAATGGCCACAATCCCGTTGAGGGATCAGAAAATCTCCCGAGCCGGATGACCAACGTTCTCATTAGGATCGCCGCACTTGTTTCCGCACTCGCGTTTTTTTCCGGCGCAACGGCGACGGGCCACTCGCAGGCGGCTCCCACGCACAGTGCGCCGCGATCCGCCGGCACTCCGACGTTTTATCGCGATGTATTGCCGATTCTGCAGAAGCACTGCCAGGATTGTCATCGAAACGGTGAGATCGGTCCGATGCCACTCATAACCTACAAACAAGTTCAGCCGCTCGCGCATGCGGTCGCCAACTCCGTGCGCCAACGCAGAATGCCTCCATGGTTTGCCGATCCGCATGTTGGTCATTTTCAGAACGACCCTTCTCTTTCGCTCGACGAGATTCGTACGATCGAGTCGTGGGCAGAATCGAATGCTCCAGCGGGAACACCTCGCGACGCCCCGCCGCCGCGCCAGTGGACAAACGGTTGGAATATTCCAGCGCCGGATATCGTGATTCAGATGCCGAAACCAGTCGCGATTCCCTCGCGAGGCGACGTCGAGTACACATACGAGATCGTGCCCACGGGTTTCACCGAAGGAAAATGGGTACGCATGTCCGAGATCCGACCGACCAGCCGCAAGAATGTTCATCACGCCGTCGTCTACATCCGTCCGCCCGATTCGAACTGGCTCCGTCACGCGCCGGTCGGCGTGCCGTTCACGGCATCGGACATGACCGACGAAGAGGATCGCCACGATACTCACGCGACGAAAGCGGACATTCTTCTCGTCTACGCGCCGGGAAGCTCGCCGGACAATTGGCCTGCCGGCATGGCGAAGTATATTCCCGCAGGTTCGGATTTGATCTTCCAAATGCATTACACGACGCAAGGCCGCGCGACCAGGGACCAGGCCAAAATCGGACTCGTTTTCGCAGCGCATCCTCCGGCGCAGCGCGTTCTGACTTTGCAATTGACCAACAGCGACTTCGTGATTCCACCCGGTGTGGACGATTACCGCGTCGAGGTTCATGGCTCGCTGCCGAACGATGCCGTGCTCCTCAGTTTTTTTCCGCACATGCACCTGCGCGGGAAGCGGTTCGAGTACAACATTGTTCGCCCCGACGGCACCACGGTAAATCTGCTTCGCGTCAACTATGACTTTTACTGGCAATTGAGTTATCGGCTCCTCGAGCCGCAGCCGCTTCCGGCAGGAACCACGCTGCAGGCCGTCGCGTGGTTTGACAATTCGAAGAACAATCCACACAACCCCGACCCGACGGCTGCGGTGTATTGGGGCGATCAAACCTACGATGAAATGATGGTGGGATTCTTCGACGTGGCTGTGCCCGTGAATATTGACAAGAACCAATTCTTCGTCAGGCCAAATGCGATGCACGATCACGCGCACTAACGCCATCCGGCGGGTGTTCCGCTCAACGTCGTTTTGTTCATCCACTCTTTGCCGTGTAGTATGTTGTGAATGCGTGGGGCCCGTAGCTCAGCTGGTTAGAGCAGCGGACTCATAATCCGTTGGTCCTAGGTTCGAATCCTAGCGGGCCCACCAACCAATTCCGGTCGGAAAGCGGCTAGAGCTGGGGGTTTTCTTTGGCGGGCCGTATCCATCTCCTCCGGGCACGGTAACAAGCAAGCTGTCTTTTCTTCTGGTCGAGAGAATCCCCGCACATCACGCCTTGCAAGTCCATTCACCCCCTGCTAAGATAGATACCGTACTGGTTTAGTGCTATATCCTTCAGAAGGGGGAAGCAGATCATGGTAAGGCTCGGTAAATTAACAGACTACGGGCTGGTCCTGATGACCTGTATTGCGCGCGATCAAGGCGCTCCCCTGCGCACGGCGCGCGATCTGGCCCGGGAATCCAAGCTGCCGCTTTCCACAGTCAGCAAGCTCCTGAAGGAGTTGTTGCAGAGTGGCCTTCTGGTTTCCCATCGCGGCATCAAGGGCGGCTACATCCTGGCGCGAGAGGCGCACGAGATTTCCGTGGTCGAAATGATCGCCGCGATCGAAGGCCCGATGGCGCTCACCGAATGCAGCACTGAGATCACTGGGCTGTGCAACCTTGAGCCCTGCTGCCCCATTAAGAGCAACCAGCAAATCATCAATCAGGCAGTGCGAGGAGTGCTCGAGAAGATCACGCTCTCCGACCTGATGCATCCCATGCACCTGACGAACATCAAGGACGCGCGCGGCAGGGTTGTGCCGACCATTGCGTCTGGGGGAATTCAATGAGTTCGAATACCGAAGCGATCAAGGAGTTGGCGCAGCAGGAGTACAAGTGGGGCTTCGTTACGGATATCGGCGAAGACCGCGCACCCAAGGGCCTGAGCGAAGACATCATCCGCTTCATTTCCGCAAAAAAGAATGAGCCGGAATTCATGCTGGAATGGAGGCTCAAGGCGTTTCGTCACTGGATGAAGCTGGAAAAGGCTGAAGCGGAGCCGAAGTGGGCGAACGTTCACTACCCGCCCATCGACTATCAGGCTATCTCCTACTACTCCGCGCCGAAGCGGAAACCGAATCTGAAGAGCCTCGACGAGCTCGATCCCGAACTTCTCCGCACGTACGAGAAGCTCGGCATACCTCTGGCGGAGCAGAAAATGCTCGCGGGCGTAGCTGTGGACGCGGTATTCGATAGCGTCTCCGTTGCCACCACCTTTAAAGGCAAATTGAGCGAAGTCGGTGTGATCTTTTGTTCGTTCTCCGAAGCCGTGCAGAAGCACCCTGACCTCGTGAAGAAGTACCTGGGCTCGGTTGTGCCGCACACGGATAACTTTTTCGCCGCGCTGAACGCCGCCGTCTTCACAGACGGATCCTTCGTGTACGTACCCCGGGGCGTCAAGTGCCCCATGGAGCTGTCCACATATTTCCGCATCAACGCCGCGGAAACGGGCCAGTTCGAGCGCACCCTAATCGTTGCGGACGAAGGTGCTTCCGTCAGCTATCTCGAGGGCTGCACAGCGCCGATCCGCGACGAGAACCAGCTGCATGCCGCGGTCGTCGAATTGATCGCGCTCGACGACGCACAAATCAAATATTCAACGGTCCAGAATTGGTATCCGGGCGACAAGAACGGCAAGGGCGGAATCTACAATTTCGTCACCAAGCGGGGCGCGTGCCGCGGCAAAAACTCAAAAATCTCCTGGACGCAGGTTGAAACCGGCTCGGCTATCACCTGGAAGTACCCGAGCTGCATCCTACAGGGCGACAATTCCGTCGGTGAATTCTACTCGGTCGCGCTCACCAACAATTACCAGCAGGCGGACACCGGCACGAAAATGATTCACATCGGCAAGAACACGCGCAGCACGATTGTTTCGAAGGGAATCTCCGCCGGCCATGGCCAGAATACCTACCGCGGACAGGTGAAAATCATGAAGGATGCCGCGGGCGCGCGGAATTACACCCAGTGTGATTCCCTTCTGATCGGAGACAAGTGCGGCGCACACACGTTCCCATACATCGAAGTGAAGAATTCGACGGCGCGCATGGAGCACGAAGCTTCCACGTCAAAAATCGGCGAGGATCAGATGTTCTATCTCCGCCAGCGCGGGCTGAAAGCCGAAGACGCGGTTTCCATGATCGTCAACGGTTTCTGCAAGCGCGTCTTCCGCGAGCTACCCATGGAATTCGCCGTTGAAGCGCAGAAACTGCTCAGCGTAAGCCTGGAAGGCAGCGTCGGGTGAGAATGCATGCACAATCGGCGGGCATAGGGGCACGCCAGGAGTCACAGATCACGAAACGAAGTGACACACCATGCCAGCCAATTTCAGGAGCAAGTTATTGAAAACAAGTGGCCGAGGCTCTCGCAAAGTGACACACTTTTTGCGGGTCGCCGGAGCGCTTAAGAAGGAAAAAACGGAATGAGTTTGCTGGAAATTAAGAACTTGCACGTGAGGGTTGAGGATCGCGAAATCCTCAGGGGCGTCAACCTGACAATGAATGCAGGCGAGGTGCATTCGATCATGGGCCCAAACGGCTCGGGTAAAAGCACTCTCGCGCAGGTGTTGGCCCGCCGCGAAACCTACAACGTCACCGGCGGCGAGGTTTTGTTCAATGGCAAAGACCTCCTGGCGATGAAGCCGGAGGAAGCCGCCTGCGATGGTCTCTTTCTCGCGTTCCAGTATCCCGTCGAGATTCCAGGCATCAGCAACGCGTACTTTTTGCGCTCGGCGCTCAACGCCGTCCGCAAGTACCGCGGCCTGGACGAAATGGACGCCATGGATTTCCTTCCAATGCTTCGCCAAAAGCTGAAGTTGCTCGACATGGACGACAAATTGTTGAACCGCTCCGTAAATGAGGCCTTTTCCGGCGGGGAGAAGAAGCGCAACGAAATCTTGCAGATGGCCGTCCTCGAACCGAAGCTCGCTATTCTGGACGAAACAGACTCCGGCCTCGATATCGACGCGCTAAAGATCGTGGCGAAGGGCGTCAACAGCATGCGCAATCCAGAGCGTTCGATTCTGGTTGTGACGCACTATCAGCGCCTGTTGGATTACGTCGTGCCGGACCGCGTTCACGTATTAGTCGAGGGGCGCATCGTTCGTTCCGGCGGACCCCAGCTGGCGTTGGAACTCGAAGACAAAGGTTACGGCTCGTATGAAGCGGGAGTGGGCGCGTAGCTCGGCCCGAGACAGACATGGGGAGCGACAGAGTGGCAGCGGCCAGCCAGACAATTGCGAAATACGCAGAAAGCTTCGACGGATTCGAAAAGTCTGCCGCGAGTCGCGACCCTTCGTGGCTGCGAAAGCTTCGACAGGATGGCTTCGCGCGCTTCAGCGAGGTTGGCTTCCCGACGACGCGCGACGAAGATTGGCGCTTCACGAATCCAGGCGCGATCTCGAAGACTCCTTTCCATCTGATCCGCAACGGCCATTCCCTGCCCTTGCAGAAAGATATCGAGCAGTTTCGAATGCCCGGCGTCGGCTGCCAGCTGGTGTTCGTGGATGGACGTTTTGCGCCGGGGCTGTCCGCTGTAGGTAAGCTGCCCGCCGGAGTGACCGTCAGCAATCTCGCGGCGGAAATCGCGCGCAATCCAGAAGCGATTGAGAAGCATCTGGGCCGCTACCTCAATACGCAGCGTGATTCATTTGGCGCCCTAAACACGGCGTTTCTCGAAGATGGCGCGTACGTGCACGTCGCCAAGGGCGTCGTTCTCGAGTCTCCCATCGCCATTCTGTATGTTTCCACGGAACATGATTCTCCCGCCGTGAATCATCCTCGCAACCTGCTCGTGGCGGAGGAAAACAGTCACGCTTCCGTCGTCGAAGACTACGTGTCGCTCGGTGGAGGACAGGCTCTCTGCAATACCGTGACGGAACTGGTTGCCGGAGACCACAGCGTCGTCTCGCATTACATGATCGAGCGCGAGCACACCGACGCCTTCAACGTCTCCACTCTTCGCATCCAGCAAGGCAGGACAGCGGACGTCTCGTCGCACTCCGTTCTATTGGGCGGAGGGCTCGTGCGCAACAACGTCCATCCGGTTCTTGCCGGCGAGGGCGGCGAGTGCCTGATTAACGGCTTGTTCATCGGCAACGGCCGTCAGCACCTCGACAACTATATGCTCGTCGAACACGCCAGCCCGCACTGCGGCAGCCGCCAGTTTTACAACGGGATCCTCGACGGCCATGCGCACGGAGTGTTTCACGGCCGGATCATCGTGCACAAGGACGCGCAAAAGACGGACGCAAAGCAGACGAATCGCAACTTGCTCCTTTCTGACAGCGCGCAGATTGACACCAAACCTCAGCTCGAAATCTATGCGGACGACGTGAAGTGCACGCACGGCGCCACCATTGGACAGATGGAGGAAAACTCGCTGTTCTATCTGCGCTCGCGGGGAATCGACGAAATCGCGGCACGTAGGTTGTTGCTGGTAGCGTTCGCAAGCGAATGCATGGACCGTATGAAGGAAGGCCCCGTCCGCACGCACATTGAGAAGTTGATCCACGACCATGCGTTTCGCCTGGCCGCAGCTTCGCTGGGGCGGGTCGCATGACCATCGCCGCCCGAAAACTCGATGCCGAACAGCGCCCGGCGCCCGCGACCAGCAGCCTCGACATTGCGCAAGTTCGCGCCGATTTTCCGATCCTTCAGCAGAAGGTTCATGGGAGGCCGCTGGTTTATCTCGATAACGCTGCCACATCCCAGAAACCGCGCGCGGTGATTGGAGCGATCGTGCGCTACTACGAGGGCACCAACGCCAATATCCATCGCGGCGTCCACCACCTTTCTGAAATCGCGACAGCCGACTACGAAGCGGCGCGCCGAACCGTGCAGGCGTTCATCAATGCTCCGCAGGCGCACGAAATCATTTTTGTCCGCGGCACTACCGAAGGTATCAACCTCGTCGCGCAGACTTTTGGCCGCGCCCGCGTTCAATCCGGCGACGAAGTGCTGATCACCGCCATGGAGCACCATTCGAATATCGTGCCATGGCAGATTCTGTGCGATGAAAAGGGCGCCAAGCTTCGCGTCGCTCCGATCAACGATCAGGGCGAGTTACAGCTCGACGAATTTGCAAAATTGCTCGGGCCGCGAACCAAGCTCGCCGCCGTCACGCACGTCTCGAACGCGCTTGGCACGATGAACCCGCTCAAGCGCATGGTCGAATTCGCGCACAGCCACAACGTCCCCGTGCTGGTGGACGGCGCCCAGGCTGTGCCACACCTGAAGGTTGACGTCCAGGCGCTCGACTGTGATTTCTACACCTTTTCCGGACACAAGGTCTACGGGCCGACGGGCATCGGCGTGTTGTGGGGCAAATCGGCGCTGCTCGACGCCATGCCACCCTACCAGGGCGGAGGCGACATGATCAGCTCCGTCACATTCGACAAGACAACTTACAACAAGCTGCCGTACAAATTCGAAGCCGGTACTCCGGACATCGCGGGCGTAATCGGCCTGGGCGCCGCCATTACCTACGTGAACGGCCTCGGCATTGGCAATATCGGCGCCCACGAGCACGATCTGCTGGTATACGCAACCGAAGCGGTCTCGGCGATTCCCGGCGTTCGGGTGATCGGCACCGCAAAGGAAAAGGCCGGCGTGCTCTCCTTTGTGATCGAGGGCGTGCATCCGCACGATGTCGGAACGATTCTCGATCAAGAAGGAATCGCCATCCGCACGGGGCATCACTGTTCCCAGCCCGTCATGGAACGGTTCGGCATTCCGGCCACCGCGCGCGCGTCGTTCGCGGTCTACAACACCAGGGAAGAAATGGACGCGCTGGTTCGTGGAATCGAAAAAGTGCGAGAGGTGTTCGCCTGATGTCCGACCTGCGCGAACTTTATCAGGACGTAATTCTGGAGCACAGTAAGACGCCGCGAAACTATCGCGAACTGCCGGCGGCGAACCACAAGGCGGAGGGATTCAACCCGCTCTGCGGCGATCGCTTCACCGTGTACGTTGCGCTTGACGGCGATACGATCCGCGACATCAGCTTCCAAGGTTCGGGCTGCGCGATTTCCAAATCGTCCGCGTCCATGATGACGCAAAGCGTGAAGGGCAAAACACTGGCGGAGGCGGAAAAAATCTTCGAGCGCTTCCACAAAATGGTGACCGGGCATGTTCCCGCGACCGAGAATGAAACCGACCTGGGCAAGCTCACCGTTTTTTCGGGCGTTTCTGAGTTTCCCGTTCGTGTGAAGTGCGCCACGCTGGCCTGGCACACGCTGAACGCCGCGCTCGACGGCAAGCAGGACGCTGTTTCAACCGAGTAACCTGCCGAACGATGGGGAGTGGCTGCATATGAGTGAGTTCATTCAACTAAGGCGCGAATGCGCCGCTATCGCGATTCCAAGCGGCAATCCATCGATCCTGCCGGCGGGAACCGGCGTGAGCGTGATGCAGTTCCTCGGCAATAGCTGGACCGTCACGAGCGCTCACGGAATGTTTCGCATTGACGTGAAGGACGCGGACGCTCTCGGCCTGACGCCTCCGTCGGCAGCCGATGCGCCCGCCGGCGAGCCCGCAGTCCTCAGCGAAAAAATGGTTTGGGATCAGCTCAAGACCGTGTTTGATCCGGAAATTCCCGTGAACATCGCGGACCTCGGCTTGATCTATTCCTGCGTAACGACGCCGCTCGAGCAGGGCGGCAATCGCATTGAAATCAAAATGTCCATGACCGCTCCGGGATGCGGCATGGGCAACGTGTTGAAAGCGGACGTCGAAGGTAAGCTTTCAAAGCTGCCGGACGTGAAAGAAGTGAACGTCGAAATCGTGTTCGAGCCGCCCTGGGGCCCGTCGCGCATGTCGGAAGCCGCGAAACTCCAGTTGGGATTCGACCTCTAGATCGTTCCGATACCTCCCTACAAAACCTTCCCAGCGATTCTAGGGTCAAGACCTGATTATAAGTGCCCGATCGAAATTCCTAAGCTCGCCTGGAGGAGGTTGCACGATGAAATCAACAATCACTAAGACCGTGTGTGTCGGCGCATTTGCCGCGATGGGATTGTTTGCGGCTAGCGTCGCGTCCGCACAGATGCATCAAAGCCCAAACCCGCAGCCGAACTACCCAACCACAGGAGGTACGGAGACTACTCCCGGAAGCTTAAACAATATGAGCCTGATAAACGACACGGACTTCGCGAAAGAGGCGGCGGAAGGCGGCATGGCGGAAGTGAAACTCGGTCAACTTGCGCAGGATAAGGGATCGAGCGATGCCGTGAAAGACTTTGCCAAGCGGATGGTAACCGACCACACTCAGGCAAGCGACCAGTTGAAATCGATCGCGAAGCAAAAAAGCATCGACATTCCCGCGGAATTGAACAAGCACGACCAAAAGACTTACGACCAACTCTCCAAGTTGTCCGGAGATGAGTTCGATCGGGCGTACGCGAAGGACATGGTCAAGGACCACCGGGACGACATTGACCTGTTTCAACGGGAGGCCAGTGGCGGGCAGGACGGAACCCTCAAGAATTTCGCGTCGAGTACCTTGCCGACGCTTCAGGATCATCTCAAGATGGCGAAGGACATGCTGAAAACCGTGAGTGGCAAGGGTGGGAATTAGGTAACTGCGTCGAACGTAGATAAACTCAGCCCGCGCATGTCTCGCCTGCTAACTCGTGGCCGGCTTCGGTATCGCGCGGACGGTTGTATTCGTTGCGTGCCGGACGATAAGTGTTCGCGCGCCCGTCCAAACCAGCTGCAGTCCCGCGAAGATCGCAATCAGTGCGATCACGACTTTCAGTTTTCGCGCGGGCACGCGTTTGGCCAGCAAGCATCCGATCACTACTCCTGGAATTCCCCCTTCGAGCAGCCGGACCAGAACGGGGCTGCTGATCGCGCCGAATTTCCAGTGGAACGCGCTCCCGAGCACTGCGAGGACCAGCCCAAACAAAATATCCGTGCCCACCACTTCCGGCGCCGTCAGCTCCGAATAGTTGAGCAGCAACACGGTTCCCAGTGCGCCGGCGCCCGCGGACGAAAAGCCAGCCTCCACTCCAATCGGTAACGCAAGCCACGGAAGCCATCTGGAATTCTTGCGAGCGAAACCTGGATACTGAACGCGCGGAATGAAAGTAACGCTAGAAGAAGCGGTCAGCAGAACTCCAAGGAGGATTACGACCGTGGGGCTGCTGGCTCTGGTGCTGAGCAACCGAAGAACGTACGTGCCGATGGCCAGGCCCGGAACCGCGCCCAGCGTCAGCAGCCACAAATAGCGCCAGTGAATGTGCCGCCCCGCCAGATAAAACGGTCCGGCGATCAAGCGCAGCACTCCGGCAAACACGAACGCAGTTCCGACGGCAGCGCCGGCAGGCAATCCTACGATCAGGACGAGCGCCGGTACCGTGAAACTGCCGCCGCCGATGCCGGTCAGACCCACTGCAAGCGCGATGAGGAATCCGATCAAATACTGCATTAATCGGACCGTTTCGACTCGGTGTGAATCCCGCACTCGAGCTTTGCTCCGCCCCACCGGCCGGATCGCGGATCGGATCCAGCGGTGGGAATCGCGGTGCACGGCTCGCAGCCGATGCTGGGATAACCGGCGTCGTAGAGCGGGAGATATTCGATTTTCTCGCGCGAGGTGTGCTCCCAGACCTGGCCCCAGGTCCACGCGGCCAGCGGGCTGACCTTCAACAGCACCTTGCCGCTCGGCAGTTCGTGGTGCTCGACGACTTTAAGATTCTTGCGCGTGGGCGATTGTTCGCGGCGTAGGCCGGTGAACCAAATGTCGAATTTCTCCAGCGCCTCAAACAGCGGCTCGACCTTGCGCAGATGGCAGCATCGGCCAGGATCCGTGCGGTTGAGAATTCCGAAGGCCATTTCCTGCTCGGGAACGGTTTGCTTCGCCGCAAGATTCTGCACGTTCAAATTCCATTCGCGCGCCATGCGGTCGCGATACGCGTAGGTTTCCGCGAAGTGATAGCCGGTATCGAGGAATAGCACGGGAATCCTCGGCAGCCGCCTGCGCAGCAGATCGAGCACGATCATGTCCTCGGCCTGAAAGCTGCACGTGATGCAGACGGAGCCGGTTTTGACCGCGGTCGAGTTTCCCGCAAGCAGGCGGTCAATCACTGCTTCGGCGGAAAGAACCTCGAATTCGTCGGCGAGCAGGGGCGCGGTCATGATTTTCCTTTTTCCGACTCCAAAGAATAGTTGTCGCGCCATTTACGCAGCACCTTCATGATCCGGTCAACCGCTTCTTCATCGGTGTCGTCGGTGATGCGAACCGCAAAGAAAGAATCGGGGCCAAAAATCGCCCGGACCACCTGCTTCTGGTCCGTTCCGTCATCAAGCGGACAGAACACAGTGATGTACCCGGAGAGGCGAAACGCCTTCGCGACCGTCACCAACTCGTGCGACAGAAAATCATTCGGTCCCGCCAATTGCACTTGCCAGCCCTCGTCAAATAGCCGGCGCTCCACAAGTTCGGCCACGTGGGGACGGCCTTTAAGCCAAACTGCAGCCGCGGGATGCCCGAACCGGAGGATGCGTTCTTCCTTCGTGCTGTGCTTGCGATGCGCGGCCGCCGCTCGCGAACCACGTGCCGGCTCTATGGCGCGCTCGATAATTCCCGCGGCGACTGTGGCATTGGTCAGCGGGTCAATGACGATGAAGCTGCCCGTAATGCGATTCAGTTGATACGGATCGAAGAACAGTGGCAAGGTCGTCTTCACATCCACTGCCGCAATTTCGTTCAAATCGAGTTTCGTTGCCGGCGAATGATCGAGCGTGTTGATATCCACGCGGTAGCGAATTTGATTGATGCGCGCGCGAACCGTGCGCGTCGTGTGTTTCAGAACGTAAATCTTGTGCGGATCGAGAGGCTCGGAATGCATCCACACAAGAATCGCCTGGAATTCCGTGCCGGACGAGGGAGGATTCGCGTCGCCGACGAGCATGTCGCCGCGGCTCAGATCAATTTCGTCTTCGAGTGTGATCGTAATCGAGTCTCCCGATACGGCGGACCCGGGCTCGGCTTCGAATGCCACGATCGATTGTACTTTCGTTTTCACGCCCGAAGGCATGGCGACGACGTTCGCGCCAGGCTGCAGTTCGCCGGAGACAAGCTGGCCCGCAAATCCTCGAAAACTAGCGTCCGGGCGAATCACGTACTGCACGGGAAAACGCAAAGGACCGGAAGCCGAGCCCACGCCCACGGGGATTTGTTCGAGATGTTCCAGCAGCGGCGGACCTTCAAACCACGGCATGCGTTCGCTCCGCCGCACCACATTGTCGCCTTCGAGCGCGCTGACGGGCACTGCATAGACGTTGCGAATGCCGAGATGGTCGGCGAATTCGCGAAATTCGGCCGTGATACGGTCGAAAACTTCCTGAGAGAAACCGACCAAGTCCATTTTATTGACCGCGGCAACGATGTGCTGCACTCCGAGCAGATGCGCGATATAAGCGTGGCGCCGAGACTGCCGCAGCACGCCCTTGGTGGCGTCCATCAGGACCACGGCCGCTTCGGCGGTCGAAGCTCCGGTCGCCATGTTGCGCGTGTACTGCTCGTGACCCGGTGTGTCGGCGATGATAAACTTGCGGCGCGGAGTGGAAAAATAACGGTAGGCGACGTCAATGGTGATGCCCTGTTCGCGTTCGGCGCGCAAGCCGTCGGTGAGTAGCGAAAAATCGATCAGTCCGCCAGAGCGATTGATCTTGCTCTTCTGCACGGACGCGAGCTGGTCTTCGAACACGGACTTGCTGTCGTAGAGCAGACGCCCAATCAGTGTGGACTTGCCGTCGTCCACGCTGCCCGCAGTGGAAAACCGCAGCAGACCCAGATCGTGGGTCAGCGATCCCGCAGCACCCCCTGCTTCGAAGGGCGTTGCCGAGGCCGACGGCGCGTCTGTAGGCTCAGGCGTAGCGGTGGACATCAGAAATAGCCCTCGCGCTTCTTTATTTCCATCGAGCCTTCCTCGTCATGGTCAATGGCGCGGTTTTCGCGCTCGGAGCGGCGGAACAAAATCATCTCGTCAATAATTTTCGGGACCGTGTCGGCATCGGAGCGGATTCCGCCGGTGCAGGGCGCGCATCCGAGTGAACGCATACGGCACTTTACCAACTCCGTCTTTTCACCCGGAAGCGCGCGCACGCCAGCTTGGAGCAGCAGAATTTGCTCGCCGCGCACGATGGCCTCGCGCTCCTTCGCGAAATAGAGTGGAACGATTGGAATTTTCTCCGCATGAATGTAAAGCCAGACGTCCAGCTCCGTCCAATTCGAGAGCGGAAACACTCGGATGCTTTCACCCTTGTGATGGCGGCTGTTGTAGAGGCTCCAGAGTTCCGGGCGCTGGTTCTTCGGATCCCACTGGCCGAGCGCATCGCGGAAGGAATAGACGCGTTCCTTGGCGCGGGATTTTTCCTCGTCGCGGCGCGCTCCACCGAATGCTGCGTCGAAGCCGCCTTCCGCGAGGCCGTCAAGCAGCGAGCGAGTCTTTAGGAAGCCGCAGCACTTCTGCGTGCCGAGCGAATAGGGATTCGCGCCATCGTCGAGTGCTTTCTGGTTCTTGTGCACGATCAGCTCGACGCCCACGTGCTTGGCGTACCAATCGCGGAACTCGATCATTTCAGGAAATTTGTAGCTCGTGTCTATGTGCAAAAGTGGAAACGGAATTTTCCCGGGGTAGAACGCCTTCTGCGCCAGGCGCAGCATCACCGAGGAATCCTTGCCAATCGAGTACAGCATCACCGGATGCGCGAATTCCGCCGCAGCTTCGCGCAGGATGAACATGCTCTCGGCTTCGAGCATCCTTAGGTGATCGAGTTGGGGCGCTGCTGCCACGGTGTCATCCTTGCCGTTCAGATCCAGCTTGAGTTCACGCAACGCCATAAAAAATCCCGCCTCCCGGTCTAACTCCGAGGGCGGGTTGAATTCAAGCCTGGCTTCGTTTCGAACCTAGCTTATGAACCCCGGCGCCCCGAAGACGCACACATCGGCGTCGTGCTACAACAGGAACAACACGCATTCGGGTGCATTGAAATCATAGTGTACCAAATCAGTCTAGCCGCGCGGGTTGGTGGTGTCAACCAGAGCGCCGACAACGTGTTACGGCAGCCCCATAGGATTAGATGCATCGGAAGGATCGATTGACGCAACAGGGCGGAGTGCGCTAAAAACATCCCTAGTGGGCAACATAACTCGACCTTCCCGGCTGCTTAGCCCTCGCGATGCCGCTAAGATTCTGGGCATCAGCTATCCGACGCTGAAGCAGTGGATTTATAAGAAGAAGCTGCGCACGGTGACGACCGCCGGCGGGCACCACCGGATTCCCGAGTCCGAGCTGGATGAATTCCTGCACCTGCATTCCGAGAGGCTCCCGGTTGAGTCTCGGCGCCCGAATTTCCGGCAAATCAGCGGCCGGAATCAGCTGGCTGGGCGCGTCACGGAGATCAAGGTTGACGGACTGATCGCTCAGGTGGCGCTCTCGATCGGCGGCCAGAAAATCACGTCCATTATTACGGCGGATGCTGTCCGAGAAATGCGCCTGAAAGTAGGAGATAAGGCCGCGGCTCTGATCAAGTCCACCGAAGTGATGATCGTTCGCATCTAGATCCGCGTAACATTAGCGATTGACGCCCTGGCGATATCAGTTCCGCGAAACAATCTATACAGATTTGACTTAGCGCACTAAATCGTGTTAATTCGTACAGCTCACTGCGATTCGTTTCCTTTGTGACGCTCGCCCAACTACCCGGGGGTTTCTCATGCTTCGCCAGATTTCGCGGTCGCTAGTGGCTGTTCTGCTGGGACTTGCTCTGTTCACAGGAGGTAGTTTCGGGGGCGGCCCATCGCCCGAGGCGGGCGAGGCGAATCTCACCGTTTCCGCGGCCATTAGCCTGAAAGATGCGCTCGATGACGCGAAGCAGACTTACATCGCGGCGAACCCCAACGTGACAATCGCAGCGAACTACGGCGCCTCGGGTTCGTTGCAGCTTCAGATCGAGCAGGGCGCGCCGGTGGACATATTTCTCTCAGCTGCGCCTAAACAGATGGACGCGCTTGAAACGAAGGGATTGCTTCTCGAAGGCACGCGAATGGATCTCCTGCGAAACGAAGTGGTTCTCATCGTTTCGAAGGACTCGACGTTGGAAATATCGTCGTTCCAGGATCTTACTCGCGCGAATGTGAAACAGATCGCGCTGGGCGAACCCGTCACTGTGCCGGCCGGCCAGTACGCGAAAGAAGTGCTCGCCTCACTCGGAATCTACGACGCTGTGAATGCCAAAGCCGTTCTCGCGAAAGACGTGCGCCAGGTCCTGACCTATGTGGAAACTGGAAACGTGGATGCCGGCATCGTTTACAAAACCGACGCGATGTCGTCCACAAAAGTGAAAGTGGTCGCCACCGCTCCGGCAAAATCACACGCGCCGGTCATATATCCAGTCGCGGTGATCAAGGCGTCGAAGAATCCTGTCGCCGCGCGAGCATTTCTCGCTTTTCTCGCAAGCCCGCAAGGCCGCGCCGTGTTTCAGAAGTACGGATTCACTTCGGCGACTCCGTAGTCCAATTCGCCGCCTCGCGGCGCTGCGGTTAGCCGATGCGCCGCTCCACTGCTAAGCCAATCGCGCGAACTTCTTTCATCAGCTGCGTGAATTGATCCGGGTAGAGCGACTGTACGCCGTCGGATAGTGCGCGCTCCGGATCAGGATGTACCTCGATGATCAAACCATCGGCGCCAGCGGCGACTGCCGCGCGAGCCATCGCCGCTACCTTGTCCCGCTTTCCAGTGCCGTGCGAGGGGTCTGCCATGACGGGCAAGTGCGAGAGGCTCTTGAGCACGGGAATCGCGGCGATATCCATGGTGTTGCGAAGAACTGTTTCGAACGTGCGAATTCCCCGCTCGCACAGAATCACCTTGTAATTCCCTCCCGCCATGATGTATTCCGCGCTGAGCAGCAACTCTTCGATCGTGGCGGACATTCCGCGCTTTAGAAGCACAGGCTTATCCACTTCGCCCAGCCCACGCAGCAAATGATAGTTCTGCATGTTACGCGCGCCGACCTGCAGCACGTCCACATAAGGAAGCATGATTTCGATCTGCGACGGGTCCATCACTTCGCTGACGACCAGTAAACCGTTCTTGTCCGCCGCGTCGCGCATCATTTTCAATCCATCCACGCCCAACCCCTGGAAGCTGTACGGAGAAGACCGCGGCTTGAATGCTCCGCCACGCAGAAGCTTCGCGCCCGCTTTGGCCACGCTCGCAGCGACGCTCGCAATCTGCACCGCACTTTCGACAGCACATGGCCCGGCCGCAACGACGACTTCGGCTCCGCCAATCGTCACACCCTTGCCGAGATCGAGCACCGTACCTTCGGGCCGGACGCTTCGAGCCGCCAGCTTGTACGGGTGGGATATCCGCACGATTTCTTCCACGCCCGGCGCGGAGCTCAGCGCGAGCAGTTCCTCGCGGCGGCGGTCGCTATTGCCGACAACGCCGATCACGGTCCGCTCTTTGCCACGAATCAAGTGCGCTTCGTAGCCGCACTCCTTGATGCGTTCGACGATATGGTTGATGTCTTTATCCGTTGCCCCACCCAGCATGTTGAAAATCATTTTCGAGCCCTCACAGTTGCTAAGATTTCGTGCTATCCGATCGCGGCGCGGAAAGGTACGATCCGAGAATCCGCAGATCCACCACTAAACTTTCCAATTCGGCGAGCGCCGCGGCTACTTCCGGATCGTGCCTCGACGCCTGCAAGTCCAGATAAAAACGGTACTGCCACGGGCTTCCGTGTACGGGGCGGCTCTCGATCTTCATCAGATTGAGATTCCGCTTCGCAAACGGTTCGAGCGAGTGAACGAGCGCGCCGGGTCGGTGATCGAGCTGAAAAACCAACGAAAGCTTGTCCGCATTCCCGACGGAGTCGGGCGAGTCGGAAAGAAGCAAAAAACGCGTGTAATTCTCGCTATTGTCCTCGAGATGCTCGCGCAGAATCGCGCCGCCGTAAATTTCCGCGGCGCGCCGCCCTGCAATCGCCGCACGTGTGCGGTCGCCCGCGAGAACCACGGCGCGCACGCTGCCGGCAGTATCCTCCGTCACCACTCTTTTCAAGCGCGGATTCGCGCTGAAAAACTGTTCGCACTGCGCAAGCGCGACCGGATGCGATTCGACCACCGCGATTTCATCGAACGAACTTTCCTTCACTGTAATCAGGTTGTGGGCAATCGGTATGATCACTTCCGCCAGAATATTCAATTGACTGTCCACGAGCAGATCGAAGGACCTGTGGACCGAGCCCGCCAGACTGTTCTCAATCGGCGCGAGGATGTAATCTGCCAGGCCGTCGCTGATCGCATTGAACGCAGCCTCGAACGTCGGGCGCGGGACGAGCGATATCTCCTCGCCGAGAAGTTTCACGGCAGCTTCCTCACTAAACGCTCCGCGCTCCCCCTGGAACGCCACGCGCGCGTTTTTCGCGACCTTCATTTTCGAGCTGACCTCTTGGGTGGCCGCTGCGCGGCGCCGCCAAAACCGTGCTGCTGCTGCGTGCGAATCGATTCGTCAAGGATCACATGATAGATTTTTGCCACCGAGTCAATCGCCAGCGGACCCGGATTCAAACTCTTCATCCGTGAAAGAATTTCCTGCTCTCGCGCGGGAACTCGGAGTGCAAGGCCTTCGTCATCCTTCAGCCTCCCCACTTCCAGAGCCAGCTCCGTGCGGAGATTCAGAAGATGCAGCAGGGCCGTATCGATAGCGTCAATTTTGCCTCGCCAGTTGATGATTTTCATGGGAATCGCGTCGCCTCCCCGGCATCGAGTCGAAACAAAAAAGCCGCGCCCTCTTTTCGAGGTTCGCGGCCGGTATTCGAAACCTTGTGCGGCTTTTAGCTGCTGGTCTTGTCCGCGCGCGTTTCGCCGGCCCGCTCCCCCGCGAAGGGAAAGCGGTAAGTAAAGGCGAAATAGCTAGAGTACATTTGCATCACGCGCTCTCGGCTATCCTTTGCAATTACTTCCGATTAAGAGTTCGAACCGCAACTATACAAAACGCGTTCAGGATGCGTCAAGCATCGTTTGAAAGCCGCGCCTTTTGAGCTGGGCCAGTTTGGCCCGCGGCTAGGACGACGCAAAGCCTGCGGCCAATTCTCGCGTAAGTTCGGCGGCCGGTATTTCTCTGCATCCCGTCGCGTTCTGTCCGGACCACAACGGCGAAAAATCACCGATGCCCATGCTTTCTGCCTTTGCGCGCAACGGACCAAGGGCAGCCGAGGCCAAAGGAAATGCAGGAGCCGCGGGGCTGATCGGACCCAGATCCTTCATGATGCGATTCACAATCCCGCGCGCGGGGGCGCCGCTAAAAATATTCGTGAGTGCTGTGTGGCGTGCACCTTCGCTTTTCAGCGCGGCCCGATGCACAGCGCTGGTCGTCGTCTCGGGGCACAGCAGGTAGGCGGTGCCGACCTGCACCCCCGCAGCACCAAGCCCCATCGCTGCCGCGACGGTTTTCGCGTCCACAGTTCCCCCAGCAGCAATCACAGGGACTTTGACAACCTTCACGATCTGCGGAAGCAGCGCGAGCGTCCCAACCTGCTTGGTCAAATCGTCCGATAGAAAAATGCCGCGATGCCCGCCGGCCTCGAGACCCTGCGCGATGATGGCATCGGCTCCGTGCGCTTCGAGCCAGCGCGCTTCCTCAACGGTGGTTGCCGACGAAAATATCCGCGCGCCGCATTTTCGCACTCGTTGCAGCAAGTCAGCTGCGGGCAAGCCAAAATGAAAGCTCACTACGGCGGGCTTGAACTCGGCGAGCGCGTCCGCGGCTGCGGCGTCGAATGGCGCGCGTCCGCGACTCGGAGCGACGTTATTCAAGTCGAGACCGAATTCCTTGTAATAGGGCGCGAGCGCCGCTCGCCACGCAGTTTCCCGCTCCTCGCTGGGCGTCGGAGGTTTGTGGCAAAAGAAATTTACGTTAAACGGACGGGAGGTTTGCGCCTTGATCCGCGCCAATTCATCGCGCATTCCGTCATGGCTAAGCAGAGCGCATGGCAGCGAGCCTAACCCGCCCGCATTGGAAACCGCAATGGCTAGCGCGCCTCCCTGCACGCCGGCCATGGGCGCCTGGACAATCGGCAGATCGATTCCCACAAGCTCTCGTAAGGTCATTATCGATTCCGTGTCCAACTCCACGGAAGAACAACACGATCGTGCGGCCGAGATCATGTTCTACCCCGCACTCGCCGTACAGTCAATCGGCACGTTTGCTGACGATTTTGGAGCGAGGCATCTCTCTTCGCGCCTCCATAAATAGAGCTTATACCGGAACCAATAATTGGAAATTTGACTTATCTCCCAGGATCCGGCTTACTAGGTTGCGCGGGGGAAGTTTCTCGCGGAGCGGAGAAAAGCTCGGCCGCTCGAATTAGAGGAAACCGATTGTCCATTGTGGAATGAGACGCTACTCTATGACTCGACCAATCAGCTATTCCGTATACGTAATCGTGGGGTGGGGGCCGCCCGTCTAAGCTGCGCTTAGGCGAATGCGCCCCGCACCTGGAGACAGGTCGCGGGGCTTTTTGTTTTCCGGACGCGTGAAAGGCCAATTCGAAATGCAGAGTGACGCAATCAAAAAAGGAATCGCACGGGCACCGGCCCGCGCCATGTTGAAAGCGACAGGGCTGACGGACGCCGACCTGGCGCGGCCGCTCGTCGCCGTGGCCAACACGTGGAGCGACGTCACACCTTGCAACTTCCACCTGCGCACGCTCGCGGAAAAAGTAAAGGAAGGCATCCGCGCGGCGGGCGGTACGCCCATCGAATGCAACACCATCGTGATATCCGACGGAATCACCATGGGCACGGAGGGCATGAAGGCGTCGCTGGTTTCGCGTGAAGTAATTGCCGATTCCATCGAGCTTTTTGTGTGCGCGCATGCGTTTGACGCCGTCGTGGCCATCTGCGGCTGTGACAAGACAATACCCGGAACCGTGATGGCCCTTGCGCGACTGAATCTTCCCGGGCTGGCGCTGTATGGCGGGTCGATCATGGCCGGAAGATTTCAGGGCCGCGATGTCACAATTCAGGACGTGTTCGAAGCGCCCGGCGCCTTCGCCGCTGGCAAGATGACCGCGCAGCAAGTGACGGAGCTCGAGGATGGCGCGTGTCCCGGAGCGGGCGCGTGCGGCGGCCAGTTCACGGCCAACACAATGGCCACCGCGATTTCGTTTCTCGGAATTTCCCCTATGGGAGCAAACGAAGTTCCCGCCGCTGATCCGCGCAAACTGCAGGTCGCTGTCGATTGCGGCAAAGCGGTGATGGAACTTCTTCGCAGGGACCTTCGCCCACGCCAGGTCATCACGCATGCGTCGCTCGAAAACGCGATTGCTTCGGTGGCGGCCACGGGAGGTTCCACAAACGCGGTGCTTCACCTCCTGGGAATCGCTCGCGATGCCGACGTGCCGTTGAAGCTCGACGAGTTCGACAAAATCTCGGAGAAAACTCCCATACTGGCAGATCTGAAACCCGGAGGCCGATTCACAGCGCCGGACATGTTTCACGCCGGCGGCATGCGCCTGCTGGGAAAGCGCCTTCAGGAAGCAGGCTTGTTGCACGACGGGCCGACCGTTTCCGGACGAAATCTCTTCGAGGAGATTCAAAGCGCCAAGGAAACACCTGGGCAGGAAGTGATTCGCCCGCTCGCGAATCCCATCAAGAAGGATGGCGGCCTCGCGATTTTGCGCGGCTCGCTCGCTCCCGAAGGTTGCGTCGTGAAACTCTCTGGCCACGAAAGGGTATTCCATAGCGGCCCGGCACGCGTGTTCGATTCCGAAGAAGCTGCATTTGAAGCTGTGCAGAAGCAACAGATCAACGCCGGCGATGTGGTTGTCATCCGCTACGAGGGACCGAAAGGTGGTCCGGGGATGCGCGAAATGCTGGCAGTCACGGGGGCGTTAGTCGGACAAGGACTGGGCGAATCCATTGCACTCGTTACCGACGGACGCTTCAGTGGCGCGACGCACGGCCTGATGGTAGGACACGTGGCGCCGGAAGCGGCGCAGGGTGGTCCGATCGCATTCGTGCGCGATGGCGACAAGATCACGCTCGACGTTCGCGCCAGGCGGCTCGACATCGAAGCCAATCTCGACGAACGTCGCGCGCGGTGGAAGCCACCCGCGCCGCGCTACAAATCCGGCGTGATGGCCAAATACGCGAAACTTGTTTCTTCGGCGTCCGAAGGCGCGATCACGAACGCCTGATAAATGGAAATTTTGCAATTCCAAGGAGAAGACGATGGCAAAGATGTTCTGGGAAAAAGATGCAAACCAGCGCGCGCTGGAGGGTAAGCGCATCGCGGTGATCGGCTATGGCAGCCAGGGACGCGCACACGCGCTCAATCTGCGCGATAGCAAGCTCGACGTAGTTGTTGGCCTGCGCCGAGGAGGAGCTTCATGGACGCAGGCGGAGCAGGATGGCTGGAAGCTCTCTGCTCCGATCGAAGCCTCTAAGGGCGCGGACGTCGTAATGATCCTGGCGCCGGATACCTCGCAGCCACCGATCTACGTGAACGAAATTGCGCCGAACCTGAAGGCTGGATCCATGCTCATGTTCTCGCATGGCTTCAACATTCACTACGGCCAAATCACGCCGCCGAAGGAGGTGGACGTCACCATGGTCGCTCCGAAGGGACCCGGTAATCTTGTCCGGCGGCAGTTTGAAGCTGGCCGCGGCGTTCCCTGCCTTCTAGCCGTCCATCAGGACGCCTCGGGACATGCATTCGACCGCACGCTGGCCTACGCGCACGCAATCGGTGGCACGCGGCCCGGCGTCATCCAAACGACGTTTGCCGAAGAAACCGAAACCGACTTGTTCGGCGAGCAAGCCGTCCTCTGCGGCGGCGCGCGCGCGCTGATCCAAGCCGGATGGGAAACGCTGGTTGACGCGGGGTACCAGCCCGAATCGGCCTACTTCGAGTGCCTGCACGAACTCAAGCTGATCGTGGACCTGATTTATGAAGGCGGAATCGCGGAGATGCACAAGTTCGTGAGCGAGACGGCGAAATACGGCGATCTCACGCGCGGAAACCGCGTCATAGACGACCACGTCCGGCAAAACATGAAGAAGATTCTCGAAGAAATTCAATCCGGCGCATTCGCGAAGGAATGGGTGGCCGAAAACAAGGCTGGGCGTCCGCTATATACGAAGCTTCTGGATAAGGACAAGAATCACCCCATCGAGGCAGTAGGCAAGGAACTTCGCGCGCAGATGTCCTGGATCAAGCCGGAATCAACCGCAGCAGGCGGAGGCAAGAAGTGAACGTTCGGTTTCTCGCAATGGCGCCGATGCGGCCTGCATGACGGGCGGCAACTGAATCATGGCGAGCACAGTTCCCTTCCATCGAGTAGCGATCATCGGCACGGGCTTGATCGGAGGCTCGTTCGCGCTGGCGCTTCGCGAGCTTTTTCCCAGCGTTTCGCTGGTGGGCTACAGCCGCTCAGGTTCGTGCGAACGCGCCCGCGCCGCTGGCGTGGTTGACGAAGCCACGCCGGATGTGGCCGCTGCAGTCCGTGGCGCCGATCTCGTTTACATCGCTCTCCCGATCGGCGCGTCCATCGAATCGCTCGGCGCCATTGCGAAATCGGCCGCGCCGAGCGCGCTGGTCACCGACGCCTGCAGCACGAAAACCGTAATCTGCCGTACCGCGAAAGATCATTTTCGCGCAGGGGCGCGATTTCTCGGCGCGCATCCCATGGCCGGCAAGGAACTATCGGGCGTCGAGCACGCGGACGCGAAGCTTTTCCGTGGCGCGCCCTATGCGTTCATGGGAACCGAGGCCGACGCCGACCCTCGCGTGAAGTCGTTCGTCGAAATCGTTCGCGCCCTCGGGGCGCGAACGATCTGGTCTGATCCGGAAACGCACGATTGGGCGGTCGGGATCGTTTCGCATCTGCCGCAGCTCCTCTCCGTAGCTCTGGCCCGCGTGGTGCAAGATGAAACGGATGAAACCGGCCTGCCGCTCACGCTTTCAGGATCGGGCTTGCAGGATATGTTGCGTCTCGCTGGAAGCCCCTACAACATTTGGCGCGACATTCTGCTGACAAATACCGACAACATCTCGCGGGCGCTCGACCGCATGGCGCAAGCCGTGGACTATCTGCGCGTGAATCTCGCCAGGAAAGAAATCCAGCAGGAATTCCAGACCGCGAACGAGTTACATAAGACGCTGCGCAAGCCAGGAGTGTCCTAATTTGATTTCGGTGGCCTCCGATCTTGACGTTCAGGGCAGCGGAAGTGGGCGCTCTGCAGGGAGGTGCAAATGGGGCTGATACCCAAAGAAATCGAGACGCACTATCTGCAAGGCGGGGAGTCGGAGCGGCTGTCGAATGAATGGGGCGAGCTCGAGCAACTTAGGACCCAAGCGATTCTAGCGCGGCATTTACCTCCGGCACCGGCGGTGATTCTTGACATTGGCGGTGGGGCGGGAGCGTATGCGTTTTCGCTTGCCAAACAGGGTTACCAAGTCCACTTGATCGATCCTGTAGAACTTCATCTGGAGCAGGCGCGGTCTCACGCAGCAGCATCAGGGCTCGCATTGGCTTCGATTACGCAGGGAGACGCCCGCCAACTGAACTTTCCTGCAAACAGTGCCGATGCCATTCTCCTGTTAGGACCGCTGTACCATCTGGTTGAGCGTTCAGATCGGCTAGAGGCGCTTCTAGAGGCGCGACGCGTCCTTAAACCTCGAAGCGTTCTCTTCGCAGCTTCGATCTCTCGTTTCGCTTCGCTGATCGACGGGCTATCTCGGGGGTTTTTCCAAGATGCGGACTTTCGGAAGATCGTTGAAGCAGATTTGACCCAAGGTCTGCACCGCAATACAACGAATCACCCAGCATACTTCACGACTGCCTACTTTCATCGCCCTGAGGAGTTCGCCACCGAAGTAGCCAATGCTGGCTTCGGCAATATCCAGATACTCGCGATCGAAGGTCCTGCGTGGAGCACGGCTTGGTTCCGTCAGGCCTGGAATGACGCGATACAGCGGCAAAGGCTGTTGGAGTTTCTAACCTTGATCGAGGGCGAACCTTCAATTCAAGGCGCCAGCGCGCACGTCATGGCGGTGGCCTTTCGTCCAAATTGAGATGCGACCCGCAAACCCTCCTGATTGACATTCACGCTCTTCCGGCCTACAAAAGAGCTAGGTTTGGCGCCAAGACTTCCCGAGGAGACCCACACGATGAAATTTCGAATAGCCACCCTTCTACTCATACTCGTGCTTGCCCTGGCGATGTCCGCATTGGCTGCTGACATCACCGGACAGTGGACCGCAACGTTCAACACACAAGTTGGCGAGCAACACTACACTTACACGTTTAAAGTGGATGGCGAAAAACTGACGGGCACAGCAAAATCTGACAACGGAACCACCGAAATCGAAAATGGCACGGTAAAGGGCGACGATGTCTCGTTCGTCGAGAATCTGGACTACCAGGGCCAGAAGCTTGCGATTACTTACACGGGAAAAATCTCCGGGGACGAAATCAAGTTCACGCGCGACGTGGCAGGAGCGGCAAAAGAAGATTTGGTCGCGAAGCGTGTGAAGTAAGTCGAAATCCGCACTCGTAAGGCCGGGTCTTTCCTGTCAGCGCTTTTGGGGAGCTTTGCCTTCACCCTCGCCGCTGGTGTCATTCACGCCATGGCGCGCCAGGGCGACAAAGGCGGAAGCCGAACGCGGAAGCGTGCGGTCCCGCCGGTAGACGAGGCCTAATTCCCGCCAGACTTCCATATCGGAAATAGGGATTAGCCTCACCTGGCCCGCGCGCACTTCATCTTGCGCGAATCCTTCACTAATCAGTGAAACGCCGAGCCCAGCTGCCACGAAGCGCTTGATCATGCCGACGCTCGCCAGTTCCATCGTGATCCGCAGTCGCGACCGGAAGGGACGAAACTGCTTGTCCAGCACCTGGCGCGTGAAACCCGTCTTGGGAAAGATCAGCGGCTGCCCGGCAATGTCGCTGGTGCGCACGGTTTTGTAAGACGCAAGCGCGTTGGCCGGGCTGACCATCAACATCAAGCGATCGCGAAAAATCGAATGCACCTTCAGGCTCGGTGACTTCACGGGCATTGTCACGATGCCCACGTCGACTGTGCCGTCCTCGACCTTCTCAAGCACTTTGTGGCTGAAATTGCGATAGATGCTGATCTGCACGCCCGGGAAGCGGCGGTGGTATTCCGCGAAAATGTCGGGCAGCACGTAAAGGCACGTCGCTTCGTTCGCGCCAATGGCCAGCGTCCCGTGCGGCGAGCTCGATTGGTCTGCCACCGCGCGCAGCGATTCGTTGCGCAGCGTCAGAAGCTTTGCAGCGTACTCAAGCAGCGCCTCGCCCGCGACCGTCAGTCGCACTGACTTTCCCACGCGATCGAACAATTTTTGCCCATATTCCTGCTCGAGCTGACGGATTTGCGCACTCACGGCTGGTTGCGAACGGTATAGCTTTTGCCCCGCGCGCGAAAAACTGCCCTGCTTGGCGATCTCAAGAAATGTAATGAGGTGATCGAAGTCCATTGTTCCGTGGCGCGAATTATAGCAAAAAGCAGGCCTATGCCAGGACGAAAGGCCGAAGGTTGTCTCTATTTCTTGCCCGCGTCAGGGGCAGCTGGGTGATGCCGGCCGCTGCCGCTGGTGGGATCGCGCCATTCGCGCCCGTCTTTGCGCAAAAGCTCGGCCGCTTTTTCTGGTCCCCACGACCCCGCCGCGTAGTTGGGAAAATCGTTCGCGGGAGTGGACTTCCAGGCGTCGAGAATCGGCTGGACGACAGCCCAGGACGCTTCGACCATGTCAGCGCGCTGGAACAATGTCGGGTCGCCCATCATGCAATCGTAGATCAGCGTCTCGTATCCGGTCTGCGGAGCGCTTCCGAAATACTCTGAATACTCAAATGTCATATTCACCGCGCCAAGACGCACCACTGGTCCCGGAACTTTGGCTTCAAAGTTCAGCGAAATCCCCTCATCCGGTTGGATGTTGATCACGATTTCGTTGGGTGCAAGTTTCGCGACGGAAGTGTTGCGAAACAAAATGAAAGGCGGGCGCCGGAACCGGATCACAACCTGCGTGGCCACCTTCCTCATGTGCTTGCCGGTGCGCAGGTAAAACGGGACTCCGGCCCAGCGCCAATTGTCAATGTGCAGGGCCATGGCGACGAACGTCGGCGTCTGGGAATCCGGCGCCACATGCGGTTCGCTGCGATACGCGACGACCTGCTTCCCGTCAATTGCTCCCGCGCCGTATTGACCCCGCACGGCTTGCTGAAGAGCCGTTTCCGGAGTGAGGGGTTGAATCGCGTGCAGGATTTTTGTTTGCTCATCGTGGACCGCGTCGGCATCGAAGGAATTCGGCGGCTCCATCGCACACAGCGTGATTAACTGAAAAATATGGTTCGGAACCATATCGCGAAGAGCTCCGGCGGTTTCGTAATACGCGCCGCGTTGTTCGACGCCGAGCGTCTCCGACACGGTGACCTGCACGTGATCCACGTAGCGCCGGTTCCATACCGGCTCGAAAATGCCGTTCGCGAAACGAAATGCAATTATGTTTTGAACAGTCTCTTTTCCCAGGTAATGGTCAATCCGAAATATTTGCTTTTCCCCAAGCACCTCGCGAATGGTCTTGTTCAGGGCGATGGCCGAGGGGAGATCGTGGCCAAAAGGCTTTTCGATCACGACGCGCTTCCACTTTTCGCCTTCCTCTTTCGTCAGTCCGGCCGAGCCGAGCTGCTGTACGACCACGGGAAAAAACTCCGGGCTGGTGGCGAGGTAGAAAAGACAATTACCCTGAGTTCCCTGCTCTTTTTCCGTTTGTGCCAGAGTGTCCTTTAATTTGCCGTAAAGATTGCCGTCGTGGAAGTCGCCGGAAACGTAGTAGATGCGCCTGCAGAACCAGTCCCATGAATCGTCTTTCACTTCGCAGGTGGCGAACTGATGAATGTCTTTCGTAGCCTGCTCGCGAAATTGATCGGTAGAAAACGGCTCGATCGAAACACCCACGATTGCAAACTGCGCGGGCAACAGTTTGCTCGTCGCGAGATTGTAAATCGCCGGGATCAGCAGACGCTTCGTGAGATCGCCACCCGCCCCGAAGATCACCATCGTGCAGGGACCAGCGGGCGCGCCCAGCACATCCTGCGGTGCACTCGTGGAGCTGCTTAGTTCGGCCAACGATGCCTCCGAAAAAAAGAACGATCAATCGCTCGCAACGTGCGGCTGGGTCAAAGTGTGAATCGCTGTTTAGGCCTATTCCTAAGCCAACGCCTGCTGGATGGCTTGTCGCAGCTTCGCGAGGCCGGCTGCGACATCGGCTCCCAGATGAACGCGCAATGCCCGCCGATTGCGGTCCGCGAGCACTTGAAAATCGCCGCGCGCCTGGGCCGCTTTCACGATGCCAAACGTATATTTGTGGCCGGGAACGGCGAGATCGACTGCATCGTCACAGGTGACCTGCAGGAAGACGCCGGAATTCGGGCCGCCTTTGTACGCCTGCCCTGTCGAATGCAGGAATCGCGGACCGAAGCCGAGGCAGGTGGCCACGCGCCGCTTGTCGCGGACTGCGTGGCGAAGGGCTTGTAGCTGGACTTCGTGCGCGTTGTTCCTCTCGATGTACCCAAGCACGGCGAAGTAATCACCCGCGCGCAGGCGATTCAAATGCGCGCGCAAGTAACCGGCGAGCGTCGCGTCGTTTCCCGCGGCCTGTTTGAGCGTCGCTGCGTTCTTTTCGTCGGTGAAGAGTCTTATGCCGCCATCCTGCAGTACGGGAGATTCCGACGGAAGCGATCCCGCTTTTTCGTACGCATCCGTCAGTTTGCGAGTTTCGATTTTGCTAGCTTCCACATCGGGCTGGTTGAACGTGTTGATGCCGATCACCGAGCCCGCGACGGCGGTGGCAATTTCCCAGCGAAAGAATTCCTGGCCCAGATCGTAAATCTCCGGCACGGCGATGCGGATAACCGGCTGGCCGGCGCCCTCCAGCGCCGCGACGGCGGCATCCTGCTTCGCGTCCGGCGCCGTTTCCAGCCGCAGGTACGCAAATACTCGATCATCCCCGTAAACATTCGGTGCGCCGATCTGCTCGCGATCAACGGGAATGATGCCGTGGCCCTCTTTGCCCGTGGACTCTGCAATCAGTTGTTCGAGCCACGCACCCAAATCCGAGATTCCCGGCGAAGCGAAGATCGTGAGCTTGTCACGACCGCCCTTGGCGAGGGTTCCAAGTGTCGCTCCGAGAATCGCACCGGGATTCTGATCCGCGGGAATAGAGGCGCCGCAAGCGCGAACCATTTTCTCCGTCCGGTCGAATAGCTTTCCCACGTCAATTCCCTGAATCGCGCCAGGAACCGCTCCAAAATCCGAAAGCGCAGAATAGCGCCCGCCGATGGAAGGTAGCCCGAAAAAGACATGACGAAAGCCGCTGGCCTCCGCGACTTTCTGCATATTGGAGCCGGGGTCCGTTACGGCGATGAAATGTTTCCCGGCTTCGGCCTCACCGACAACCTGTTTCACGCGCTCATAGAAATATTCCTTGAAGATGTTCGGCTCGAGCGTGCTGCCGGACTTGCTCGAAACAATAAATATCGTTTTCGCGAGATCGAGCTTCGATTCGACGGTCTTGATTTGCGCCGGATCGGTGGAATCGAGCACGAGAACTTTGGGATATCCATCAATCTTGCCAAACGTCAGATCGAGAACCTCGACGCAAAGGCTCGATCCGCCCATGCCGAGGAGCAACGCGTGTGTGAATCCAGCCTTCCGGATTTCTTCGGCGATCTGTTGGAAACTCTTCCGCTTGGCGAGCTGTTCGTCGACAATCCCAAGCCAGCCGAGCCACTTGGCTTCGTCGGCGTTGGTCCAGAGCGAGGCGTCGCCCGCCCAGAGGCGCTGGACTTTGTTGTTGGCTTTCCAATCTTCGAGCGTGGCCTTGACCGCCTTGGCCAGCGGATCCGGCAGTTTGTCGGTCATTGCCTTGCGGACGCGCTCGTGGCGAGCTTCACTTGTTTCTCGATGGCGGCGAATAATTTATCGAACGCTTCCGTGAATAGCTTCACACCGTCCTCGGTCAGTTGGTCGGTGACTTCCTTCATGGAGATTCCGGAGCGCCCAAGATCAAGCATCGTCTCCTGCGCCGCGTCGATATTTTCTTCCAGGCTCGCGCGCGGCTTCCCGTGATTGCGGAACGCGTCAAACGTGGCGGGCGGAACGGTGTTCACCGTATCAAGGCCGATCAATTCCTCGACGTAAAGTATGTCGCTATACGCTGGATTCTTCGTGCCTGTGCTGGCCCAAAGGACGCGCTGGGTTTGAGCGCCGCGCGCGGCGAGCGCCTGCCAGCGCGGACCGCTAAAGATCTTCTTGTAGAGCTGATAGGTGAGCTTGGCGTTCGCAATCGCAACTTTGCCTTGCAATCCGCGGAGCGATCCCTGATCGGCGGCGCCTGGGTTCTTGAGCATCTCCGCGAGCTTTCCGTCAATCAGCACGTCAATGCGGCTGACGAAAAAGCTAGCCACGCTGGCGATGCGGCTCACGTCCCCTCCGCGCTTCGCAAGGTCCTCGAGCCCGCCGATGAAGGCTTCGGTGACCTTTTCGTACACGTCCTGCGCGAATAGCAGTGTGATGTTGATATTGATGCCCCGGCCGGTGAGATCGCGAATCGCCGGAAGGCCTTCCGGCGTGCCGGGAACCTTAACCATGATGTTGTCGCGCGCGACCGTCTTCCACAACCGCACCGCTTCGTCGATCGTTTCCTGTGTCTTGTGCGCGAGGTAGGGCGAGACTTCGATGCTAACGTAGCCGTCCCGGTGCTTCGTTTGATCGTAGACGCGCCGCAACGCGTCCGCGGCGTCTTGAATATCGCGAATAGCGAGATGCTCGAATATTCCCTTGGTGTCGAGGTCTTTGCGTTTGGCGAGTTCCGCGAGCTGCTGGGCATAGTCCGTACTTCCCGCGATGGCCTTTTCAAAAATGGTGGGATTCGACGTCATGCCGCGCAATCCGTCGTCTTCAATCAGGCGCGCGAGCTGGCCGCTGGTAATCAGATCGCGGCGAATATAGTCGTACCAAACGGATTGGCCGAAGCGGTTCAGTGCCTTCAGCGGATTCTCAGCTCGCGTTGCATCCTGGGGCGGGGTGGTTGGCTTCGCAGTTAAGCTCATCGTGTCCCTCCTGGCCATCGAATACCCATTTTAGCGCACGTGGCGTGGGGCAGGCGATGTTTCCTTGGCTGCGCGGGATCTGGCGGCCGAGCTCTCCGAATTATCGAATATTCGAGGTTACAGGCTCGCGACAGATCCGCCATCAACGCGATAATTCGAGCCGGTGATGAACGAGGCCTGTTCGGAAGCCAGGAAAACGCAAACTCCCGCCGTTTCATCCGACCGACCCGCGCGCCCAAGCAGGATATTCGGTCGAAACTCGCGCAGCATAACCTGCTCGGCCTCGTCCATGCTGATGCCACGTGCCTTCGCCTGCTGCGCCAGCATGCCGTCCAGGAGCGGGGTCCGAATGAAAGCGGGCGACACGGTGTTCACGAGAATTCCGTCCTTGCCGTACGCTTTCGAAAGGCTTTTCGTCAGGCTATTCAGCGCGGATTTGGAGGCGTTGTAGTGCGGCATCATCGGATCGGGCTGCACGCCGGATTCGGACGATATGTTGATGATGCGGCCCCATTTTTGCTTTTGCATGTGAGGCACTGCTGCGCGCGTGGCACGAACAGCAGAAAGAACATTCAGATTGAATGCGCCGAGCCATTCTTCGTCCGTCAGATCGTCGAACGAGCCAAAGCGCCCTGCGCCTCCGGCGTTGTTGACGAGAACGTGAATCGCGCCAAAGCGCTTGATCGCCTCGTCCACTGGGCGCTTTGCGCCTTCGGCCTCGGTTACATCCGAGGCGACTGCGTGCACCGTCCCACCCGCGTTGCGCATTTCAGCGGCGGTGCTTTCAAGCTCCTTCGCATTGCGGCTGTTGATGACCACCTGAACGCCTTCGCAAGCCAGCGCCTCCGCGATCGAACGGCCGATTCCCTTGCTCGATCCCGTGACAACGGCGACTTTACCTTTGAGTCCAAGTTCCATGTTGCAGCTCCTCCGCGGTTCCGATGCTTGACCGCATGTTTCAAAATGTTAATTATGCCCCGCGGGGCGTTCGCCGGACGATCCATACTTGCGCAAAAGTCGAAGAGGGCGCAGGACGACGTAAAGCGGAGAAAGCGGTCGCGGCAACTGCATCATCGCGCCATCTTCGTCCGCGGGGTCAGTGGCGAGCCGCATCGAATACTGCCATCCCGCAAATGTTCCCCCCACCATTCGGCGGCGAAAATGAAAACGGGCAGCTGCGTCGCGTTCGCGTGATTCGTGGCTCAGGTGGATCTTCGAAATCTCCGACGCCACTGCCGCCGCGATCGAATCGCTCTGTACGCGCGCGGATACTTCATCCGGCAAAGGGGCGGCCAAAAGGCTGGCTCCCAGCGCCAAGCCGATATTTAGCATGCGACCCGCGCGCAGCGTTTCCGCGCTATGGAATACCTGATTCCAATCAAGCTTCGAATGCGCCTGAACGAATTCGGAAATATCCGCGATCCAGGAAATTCTCTCCCAAAAATCCTTCGATCCGTGAATGCAGAGAATGGGAAGCATGTCCTCGGAGCCGAACGTCGATATTTCGTGCCCGCTAAGGGTTGCAGAAACCAACCGCCCAGCGAGATCGTCTAGGTCCGGCCGAACCGGGAAATGGCGCAAAGTCCATTCCGTATGCAGCTCGACGATTAGACGCCGCTCTTCATCGCGGTAATTGTATTCGCCGGGAATCACGGACGACCTGCTTGACGCGAAAATCCACGGAAAGCGCGGACGGTATCCGATCCCCTGCATGACTTCGTTCGCCTTCGCCATATCACGCTGGCGCAAAATAATGTCCAAATCATCGAACTCGCGCAGCGTTACGTCTCCGTAAGCCTCGACCGCTAGAACCGGGCCCTTATACGGGATGGTCTGAATTCCGTGCGACCGAAGGAGGTCCGTGATCTTGATCAACTCAGCCGTCAGGACGAGGCACCGCAGCGCATTGGCGCGCGCGCCGTTCTTCAAGCGCTCGAGCTGGCTGGGAGGAACGATGTCTGTCGCCACCGCGGAAAGCTGCCGCGCCAGGAGCGGCAGGATCGAATTCTCGGCGGCCGACGTGAGAAGAAAATCCCAATCAAGTGGCGTGCCGGCGAGCTTGCGGATTTCCGTCGCGAGTGCCGGCTCGAGCCTTGTGCGCGCACAGCATATGAGTAACCGCTTTTCTGGACATCCGAGATCGCTGGACGAGACGGTCATCAACGCTTTGCAGCGGGGTCCACGGGAAGATTCTACGATATCCCAACGCGGAATAGCCGGAGGATTGCATGCGGAGCTTCCATTCGAACTGTGCGCGGCTGGTCGCTACCGCACGACTTCGGGGGCCAGAATCTCGCGCAGCTTCGTGGTAAGAGCCGCCAAAGTGAAGGGCTTTTGAAGAAGCGGCGCATCGGTTCCCAGAATTCCCTGATGCACGACTGCTTGATCCGTGTATCCGGACATATAGAGGATCTTGATACCTGGACGGAGTGCGAGCACGCGTTCGGCCAGCTCGCGCCCGCCGATTCCGGGCATCACCATGTCCGTCATCAGCAGATCAATTGTTCCGGCGTGCATGGCGGCCAGTTCGACAGCGGTGTGACCGTCAGGCGCCACGATCACGGTATAGCCACTCATCTCCAGGTATTCGCGAGCGAGTTCGCGAACTCCCACCTCGTCTTCCACCAGCAGAACGACTTCGGTACCTCGCGGCAGAGATGCCGACGATGAGCTCCGATCGCGCCCGGCCGCGGCAGTTTCATCCTCGATGCGCGGCAGATACACCTTGAACGTCGTGCCGTGACCCGGTTCGCTGTACACCCAAACGTAGCCGCCGCTCTGCTTCACGACTCCATAGACCGTCGCGAGACCAAGCCCCGTGCCCTTCCCCTTTTCCTTGGTCGTGAAAAATGGCTCGAAAATATGCGCCTGCGTCCTCGCGTCCATGCCACAGCCGTTGTCGGTGACCGCGAGCATCACGTACTTGCCGGGAGCCACGACTGCGGGTGAGTGCGAAACCGCCGCGTCGAATTCCACGTTGGTGGTTTCAATCATCAGGCGGCCGCCCTTCGGCATCGCGTCGCGCGCATTCACCGCCAGATTCATGACCACCTGTTCGATCTGGCTGCGGTCGGCCTTCACTAGCCAGAGATCGGACTTCGAGGAGGTTTCCAGCTCGATATCCTCGCCGATCAATCGTTGCAGCATCTTTTCCATGTCGGCGACCACGCTGTGAACGTTGAGGACCTTTGGCGCCAGTATCTGTTTGCGGCTGAAAGCCAGCAATTGCTGCGTGAGCGCGGCGGCGCGCTGGGCGGCTGTTTGAATCTGCTCCGCGTTTCGGTGCAGCGATTCACCCGCGGGCAGCCGGTCCGCCAGTAAATCGGCGTAGCCCTGAATCACCATCAGCAGGTTATTGAAGTCGTGCGCGATTCCGCCGGCGAGACGGCCGACTGCTTCCATCTTCTGAGCCTGGCGGAACTGCTCCTCAAGTTGCTTGCGGTCTGTGACGTCAAGTGCCATGCAGATCGCACCCTGAACTCCGCCGGTTGAGTCCCGCAACGGCTCGACGTGACATGCGTACGAACCCTTTTTCCATTCGACCGGGAAAGTCACGGGATCACCCGCGACGGCGCGAAGATGTGCTGCGATCGGCGTAAATGACTGATCCTTGGTTTCAAAGTAATCGGAGAGCGACATGCCCACGAGCTGATTGGGCTTGAGCCCGAGCCGCGCCAGACCCGATCCGACGGCGGAGGTGAAACGTAGATTCCGGTCCACCGTCCACAGCACTGCGGGCAATTGCTCGATCAAGAGGCGCAGGCGCGCTTCGCTCTCCCGCGCGCGTTCCTCCGAGCGCTTTCGCTCGATGGCCAGCGCGATCTGCCCTCCGACTGAAGAGAGAAACTCGAGGTCGCGCGTCGTGTAAACATTTTCGCGCTCGTAATTCTGGACGACCAGCACCCCGATCGTCTCCGCGGGCGTCCTTAGCGGAACTCCCAGCCATGATGGACAGGGCGTGCCCACCAATTCCACCTCGCCCTTGCTCGCGAGCTGATCGAAACGGTCCTGCGAAATCAGCATTGCCTCGCCGGTGCGAAAAACGTAGGACGTGCAACTGCGGTCCAGATCTTCCATTTTGTCGGAAGCTGGGGCCGCATCGAACCGATCGACGAAAAACGGGAAGTGAAATTTCCCGGTGGAAGGCTCGCACAGCGCGACGAAGCAATTGCCGGCGTCGAGCACTTTCCCCAGCGACGCATGAATGAGCCGCAGCAACGCGTCAAGATTGTCCGTGACGCTGGTGGCGCGAATGATCTCTGTCGTGACCTGGCGTATCAGCTCGGAGCGCTTCCGTTCGGTAATGTCTTCGGCCGTGCCGTCGTGGCTGACGATTTTGCCGCTGGAGTCCCTGATCGCGCGCACGTTCAGGGAAATCCAAATCGTGGTGCCGTCCCTGCGGCGCATGGGACATTCGAATCCTTCAAGAATCCCCTGCTCTTCCAGCCGTCGCCGGAGCTCGTTGCGTACGATCGGATCCACGTAGAGCTGTTTACCGATGTCTTTAACTTCGCGAATCATCTCCGCGGGCGATGAATAACCCACGATACGCGCCATCGCGGGATTGACGGTCACGAAGCGACCTTCCGGGGTTGATTCGAAAAAGCCTTCTACCGCACCATCGAAAAGGCGGCGGTATTTTTCCTCGGCCCGGTGTTGCGCTTCTACGGCACGGCCTCTTTCGCTGATGTCCTCGTAAATGCCGAACGTACCGGTTTGTTTTCCGTTTACGACGAGCGGCACGCCAATGATTCGCACGTCCACCAGTGAACCGTCGCGCCGCATGCGTTTTGCGACGTTACGGACGATTTCCCCGGTCATGACGCGCTGAATGTACCCGCGCATTTCGCCGTCCAGTTCTGGAGGCGCGATTAGGGTCTGAAGTTCCGTTCCAGCGATCTCTGCCAGAGCATATCCGAAAAGGCGTTCGAAGGCGGGATTGCAGGTTTGTACGCAGCGGTTCAGATCGAGCGCGACGATTGCGAGCGGACTGTTTTCCGTCAGTGCGTTTGAGAAGGCCGCGTGCTCGGCGAGTTTCTGTTCGGCCGCCAGGCGCTCGCTGACGTCCTGTGTTATTACCAACACCGCTTCCTGGCCGGCAAACAAGATTCTCTGGCTCGTCACATCAACGTCGAAAACCTCGCCGTTCTTGCGGTGATGCCGCAAATGACCCACGCCCGTTGGCGAAGTCCCGTGCTTTCGAATCGAATCGAGGAAATTTGGCACATCCGCCGCTGGGCGTATCTCGGTAATTTTCATGCGGAGGAATTCGTCCCGCGAATAGCCGTATTGCCGGATGGCGGCCGCGTTGACCTCGAGAAACTCCAACGTGTCTGTCGTGGCAATGTACATCGCCAACGGATTGGTGGAAAAGACAACCTCGAATTGCCCGTCGGTCCCCGCGTTTGCTGGGGGTGGTGGTGCGGATTTACCGTCAGCACGCTTCAATGCGGGCTGCGAACCATTCTGCTTCGGGCGAAGCATCGCGTTTCGGCTAGACATGGTTTGTAGACAACTGTAGGGCCGGAGTTTACGCAGCACTCCGCACAATGTACCCCGCATCCCTTTATAGAGGCGGGTACTGGCCCTCACAATGGTACGTTGGTACTACCGGAGCCGAGGTGTTACATCGGGGTTTACATCTGATCAACAGAGAACTCTTTGATAGGTTCAACGGCCTACCGAGCCTGAGGATTGGCGTTGCGTATCGCGCTCCGGTAGTAAGATAGGAGCGCATGAACAAACCTGATCAACCATCGGGCGAAGCGAAGCCTGTAGCCGGCGGCTTCGCGAACGATTTGGAAGAGCTGCTCCGCGCGGAAGGATCGGATCCGTTCCGCGCCCTTGGCCCTCATTGGATTCAGCGAGACGGCAAACCGTCCCTGGCCATCCGGGCGTTTCGTCCGGACGCTCGTGAGCTAACGATTTTGTGGAGTGCCGACAAGACTTCATTTCCTGCGGCGCAAATTCATCCGGCAGGCATCTTCGAGGCCGTCATTCAAGCCAGCGCGCTCGGATTGAGCGGACGCGAGACCGTCGCTCCGTCCGCGTATTGCCTTCGATTCCGTGCTGAGAGCGGCGCCGAATTTGAAACGTACGACGCGTACGCTTTTCCGCCCGTCCTCACCGAATACGATTTGTATCTTTCAGGCGAGGGCACGGATTACCTGAAATACGAAAAGCTCGGCGCGCATGTCCGGGAGGTCGCCGGCGTGAGCGGGGTCCATTTCGGCGTGTGGGCGCCGAACGCGAAGCGCGTCAGCGTGGTTGGGGATTTTAATTCGTGGGACGGGCGCGTTGCCCCGATGCGTAGCCGCGGCGCAAGCGGCATCTGGGAACTTTTCCTGCCGGGGTTGGATGAAGGCGCGCTGTATAAATTCGAGATTCGTTCTCGCGCGGGAGACGAACTCGGTTTGAAGTCCGATCCTTACGGCTTCGCGGCCGAGCTGCGGCCGAAGACTGCGTCGGTTGTCTGCAACATTAACCGCTACGAATGGAGAGACTCCACATGGCTCGCAGCGCGCGTGGAGCGCGATTGGCTGCATTCGCCGATGTCAGTTTACGAAGTTCACCTGGGCTCCTGGCGGCGCAAAGCCGACGAAGACGACCGCTGGCTCACGTACCGCGAGCTCGCAGAGGAGCTGATTCCCTACGCGACGCAGATGGGCTACACCCACATTGAGCTGATGCCAATCATGGAGCATCCCTTCGATGCTTCGTGGGGCTACCAGACCGTCGGCTACTATGCGGTGACGAGCAGGTTCGGCACGCCCGCCGATTTCATGTTCTTCGTGGACCGATGCCATCAGGAAGGTTTGGGCGTGATCCTGGACTGGACGCCGGCGCATTTTCCGCGGGACGCGCACGGCCTGGGATTTTTCGATGGCACCCATCTCTACGAGCACGAGGACCCGCGCCGCGGCGCTCATCCGGATTGGGGCACACTCGTCTTCAATTACGGGCGCAACGAGGTGCAGAATTTTCTGCTCTCGAACGCGCTCTTCTGGATTGACAAGTACCACATAGACGGCCTGCGCGTGGACGCAGTCGCCTCGATGCTCTATCTGGATTATTCGCGCGCGCCGGGTGAATGGATTCCCAACGCCTTTGGCGGACGCGAGAATCTGGAAGCCATCGCGTTCCTGAAGCGGCTGAACGAAGTGCTGCACGTGCGCCACCCCGGCGCGCTGATGATTGCGGAAGAGTCCACGTCCTGGCCGGCGGTTTCGCGGCCGACGTACATCGGTGGCCTTGGCTTCGATTTGAAATGGAACATGGGATGGATGAACGACGTGCTGCAATATATGTCGCTCGATCCGATCCACCGGCAGTTCCAGCACAGCAAGCTGACGTTTTCGATGCTCTACGCATTCCACGAGAATTTCGTCCTGCCGCTGTCGCACGATGAAGTGGTGCACGGCAAAAAGTCTCTGCTCGAAAAAATGCCGGGCGACGATTGGCAGAAATTCGCCAACCTGCGGCTGCTCTTCGCCTATCTGTTCGCGCATCCGGGGAAAAAGCTTCATTTCATGGGCAGTGAGCTCGCGCAGCGGAATGAATTCTGGGAAGCTAGCTCGGTGGATTGGGCACTCGAGGCTTCCCCGTCGCATCGAGGCGTCCAGCGCCTGGTCGCCGACCTGAATCGCCTGCACCTAAAAGAGCGCGCGCTGCACGAAGTTGATTTCGAATGGTCCGGCTTCGAATGGCTGGAAGTGAACGATGCCGCGGCCAGCGTTCTGTCGTTCTTGCGGCGCGCGAAGGACGGCGAGGAGTTCGTTGTTGCCGTCTGCAATTTCACGCCGGTCGTGCGCGAGAATTATCGCATCGGTGTTCCCCGCCCCGGCTTCTACCGCGAAATCCTCAACTCGGACTCGACATTTTACGGCGGGACGGACGTCGGCAATTCCGGCGGCGTGCGTGCCGAGCCATTCCCGTGGAACGATCGCCCCTACTCGATCAAGCTGAAGCTGCCGCCGCTCGCTGTCACGTATTTCAAGCCGCAGCGAGATTGACAATCCGGCCAGGATTGATAAGCCCGAGCGACCAGCAGGAGCCGAGGGATCGCCCCTTTTTCGCCGAGAAAACCGGTCGAGCCCGTCAGCCGGGCCCGTCCTCGTAAGCTTTGCAGCGATTGTTTATGTTCGAGCCGAAGCTCCGATGCCGAGCGCGGTGCACGCGGCTGACTGCGTGACCGAACATTCCGCAAGCGAGCTGCAAACGGGCCGGTGCTCCCACCTACACCCTTCCAGACGTTGTCCCAGCTTCTTCGTGGCACCAGTTTCGCTCGCGTCATTCTGGCGTTACGGGACACGAACACGGCGCAGCACTCACCGGCGACTCCTGGACGCACTCGGGCGTGCCGCTCACTGCGGGCGCGGTGGATTTCGCGCCCTAGCAATTGCAAATGTACTTGACACACGTGTCGAGTAAATTTCGGCGTATCTCCAACAAAACAAACGATTGGTGCCCTCGCAAAGTGACACACTATGGGGTGCCACTCGCGCCTTGTGAGGTCGGGTTTCACGCATCATGAGTCGTCACGCACGAATCACGAGTTTCTAATCGACACACTGGCGACTAGAAATGGGATTATGTTGCTGAAAACGTAGTGGATGTTGTTTCCTAATCGACACAGATCCGAGGGGGGCTGGTCGCTGGCAACCAAGGCTGCCCGCCTAAAGGCGGGCGCTACGAAGGCAACCACTTAAACTGCGGCCAGCGCGAGTTCCTTTGGTTCGGCGAGCGTGGCCGAGGGCCAGCTTTTCAGCTCGGGCATGCAGTGCTTGACGAAGCAGGCGATGTTGCGCTGGACCTCGTCGTGCGGCATGCCGCCGAAGTTCAGATTTGGCATGATGCCCTGCATATCTATCAGCTTTTTGTACCCGGCGAACTTCTCGAGGACCTGCTGCGGCGTGCCCCAGGCCATGAGCTGGATGTAATCCTCGACGGCCTTGTCCTGACCAATCTCGTTGAGGTACTTGCTCATGTCGGCGTAGCGTTCGTAGCCCTTGGTCTTGTCGAAGTGCTTGCCCAGCATCTCGTAGTGGTCAAGCGCCTCGCGATAATTCGCGGCGAGATATTTGCGAGCGAGTTCTTCGGCGCGGTCCGCGCTCTCGTCCACGAATGTAAAGCCTGAACAGAACGGCTTGGGCGCCTCCTCGTTCGGATGAAACTCGCTCCAGAGCTTGTGATAACGTTCCATGTCGGCGGTCACGAGCTTCCACGCCTTCTGAATGATCACAAGCATGCCCAGTCCGAGCTTGGCCACCACTGGCACTGAATCCGCCGAAGCGGCGGCGGCGAACGAGCGGCCCTTGAAAGACTTGAACGGGCGCGGTCGAATTTCGCGGCGTGGCTGCTTCACCGTCTCTCCGCCTTCGATAAAGCCGGATTCGAGCGCGTCCAGTACAAGCTGCGCGTATTCGTCGAAACGCTGACGACCCTCGTTTTGGTCAATGCGCAGGCCTTCGAATTCCCGGCGCGCCAGGCCGCGGCCGAATCCGAGGATGTAACGTCCATCGGAAACGTGGTCGAGGAGCGAAATCTGTTCCGCGAGGCGCACCGGATCGTGCCACGGCACCACGATCACCATCGAGCCGAGCTTGATGCGCTTCGTCCGGCCGGCGATGAAGGAAAGCACCTGGCACGGGTCCGGGCTGACGGAGTAATTGTCGAAGTGATGCTCGGTGACCCACACGGAATCGAAGCCGAGCGGCTCCGCCCGCTCGCAATTTCCAAGTTCCTCGCGCAAGAATTGTCGATCGGAATATCCGCTCAAGTGCTGAAAACCCGCGCCGTAGCCTACGTGCATGGCCTGCGTCTCCTTCGATGCCTTCGCGCCCGTCGCCTGCTGTGACGCGCGGCAAGCCCTTGAATTCCCCAGTACCGGAAATATATCAGATTGAAGCGAGCGGCACTAGAACGCTCAGAAATGCGGCGGGGCGGTGTACAATCCACCGCTCTGAGGTTGAACGCGCATGCCTGACAACGGCCAACATTTTGTCGCGGTAGTCGGCGGAGCCATCTCCGGGTCGGTGGCGGCGGAAATTCTGGCAGACCGAGGGATTCGTGTCGCCGTGATCGAGCAGAACAAACGCCCGTACGGCAAAATCGAGGACGGGCTGCCGCGATGGCACGTCGAGCAGCGGAAGCAGGAGTATGGGCGCATTGACGCGCGACTCAAGAAGCCGAATGTCTACTTCGTGCCTTCGACGAAACTCGGGCGCGACCTGGAATTCCATGACTTCTGCCACAACTGGGGCTTCTCCGCGGTGATTCTCGCGAATGGCGCGTGGCGCGATAGGGATTTGGGCGTGCCCGGCGCGCAGGAGTTTGTGGACCAGGGCCTCGTTTATCAGAACCCGTTCATCTACTGGTACAACCACAAGAATGAGAAGGATTATACCGGGCCGCGCTATGAGACTCCCGACGAGGCGATTGTGGTTGGCGGCGGGCTGGCGTCCATTGACGTGGTGAAAGTGCTACAGATCGAGAACTACGAACGCGCGATGAAGGCTCGCGGAATTTCCATCAGCATGCACGAGCTTGAAAAGGGCATCCCTGCCGCTTGCAAGGCGCACGGAGTGGACCCGCAGTCCCTTGGGGTGAAGGGGTGCCTGCTGATTTATCGCCGGCGCGAGCAGGATATGCCGCTGGCGCAGCCGCCGGACAATGCGACGGCCGATCAAATCGCGAAGACGGAGATGGTGCGGCAAAAAATGCTGCGGCTGGCGCGCGATAAGTATCTGTTTCGAGTTCAAGATCGGCGGCTGACCACGGGACTGGTGGTTGAGAATGGGCGAGTCGTCGGCCTGAAAGTGGCGGAAACGAAGATTGAAGGCCGGAGAGCGGAACCAATTCACGGCTCCGAGCATGAGCTGCGAGCGCCGCTGGTGATTTCCTCGATCGGCTCGGTGCCGGAGATTCTTCCGGGCGTCGCAATGAAGGGTGAATACTACGCGTTTACGGACGAAGATTTGCCACGTTACTCTGGCGCCGACCGTGTCTTCGGTGTGGGGAACGTGGTGACCGGACAAGGAAACATCCGCGTGTCGCTGGTGCATAGCCAGAAAGTTACGAAACAACTGATTGAGGAGTACTTACTCGCGGGCAATGATAGTGCGACCGCTACGGCTGCGTTTGCATCCGCCGAAGCTCGGGCGGCGGGACAAGCGCAAGCGGTTGAGCAGGCCGTGGAATCCCTGCCGTCCCTCTCTAAGGACCAGACGGCGGCAATCGAGCAGCGCGTGCTCGCTCGCCAGGAACGGGTGGGCTACACCTCAGACTATGACTCATGGATCGCCAAAGTAACGCCGCCCGACCTTGAGTAGCCGTGCAGCGGGAAGCTCTTAATGGTTGACTTGCTGCATCATCATCTGTGAACTGGGCGGCACCGGTGTGCCTACGATCTTGTCGTGCGCGCCGGTAATCAGCTTGGTCGGCACCATCGAAGTATTCTTGCCCTGAGTCTTCACGACGCTAAATGGAGCAACCTGGGTGCTAACGTCGGCGCGGCCGTCCTTGGCGCGATCGTGCGCGCAGGCGAACGTGCCTGCCGGAGTCGTCACAGATTCCCTGCCCTGATTCGCCGCGAATGTCCATCTTCGGCGCTGGCTGGCTACCCATGCGCCTCTGGGATGGCATTTCCATTGGCGGACGTCCCGCCATCTACGTGATCACGCGCGAGGTGACTCTGATTGGCGAATCTGGCGATATCAGGACCTTCATGACCATCTCGCCCATGCGTCCGGAGGTCGTCGTCCACTCCAGCCAGTAAGCGTCTTTGCCGTTCACGGTGTCCTTGGCGACCACGGCATATTCGAGCGAGGTCTTCGCGCCGTCCTGCGACGTGATCTCGTGTTACGCTCCGGAACCGACCGTGGGGTTGAAAATACCCTGCGGTATCGAGGGGCGAATGCCCATTCCCATCTGGGCGCTCGCTGCGACAGTCAAAACTGTCAGACAGAACGCACAAACCACCGCGATCCTCAAATTCGTCGTGATGTCTTATTTTGTGTGAAGCATTCAAAGCTGGATTCGTCGGTAATTTTGCCCGAATCTTCGCCGAACGCGTCTGCAACTGTCGAGGCTAGTTCAATTCTCGATAACTGATCAGGCGGATGCCGTTTGCTTCGACGGCGCGTCTCGACTCTGGCGAGAGCAGGCCGTCGAGCTCCGTTTGGCGCTGTTGCTGGAGCCGCGAGCCCGACTTCACGAGGCCGGCATCAAGGATTCCGGGATGCAGCATGATTTCCGTGCGGCCTTCGGGAACTGTGTCAATCAAGCGACACAATGCTGCAGCGCTCAAGCGTCCCGTGATGGCCAAACCGAGGAAATGATCGGGCGAGCGCAGGCCATATTTCCGCGCGAGAGAGTTGAACCACGATCCAACCGCTCGAACGGCGAGCGAGGCCGCCATGTTTCCTACCAAAGGCGCATGCTCGCTTCGCGCTGTCCTCCACGAATCGCCTAGATTCTCGATAGGATTGCGCACGCGCGTGATTCCGAACTCGCGGGCTACCCGCCCAACCGCGCCCATGACCCGAGGATGGACATGCGTATGCTTATGTGTATCCACATGGGTTAGCTCGATGCCGGCGCGGCGGATTTTTTCGAGTTGAGCGCGCAATTCCGTTTCGATTTCCTTCGTGCGCACGCTGCCCACGCTCACTCGAGCCACGAGGGCGTCCAACGACAGCGGCAACCGGCCGTCTGCGTCCGCAAGAGACGGAATTTCTTCCTTCGGAGCGACCGAGAAGCCTCCTGTGAGGACAAGATGGCATCCAATGCCGAGTTTTGGATTGGCCTTGGCTCGCTCGACGGCGTCATCAAACGCGGGTCCGTTGGCCATCAGCGTGGCGCTGGTCAGAATTCCGTCACGGTGCCCGCGCACGATTCCCTCGTTGACGCCCGTGGTATATCCAAAATCATCCGCGTTGAGAATTAAGTCTTTCATTTTGATCTGAGCGTCCCTTCCGGCGGGAGGAAATGTTATCACGCCGCGCTGAGGGTGCGGGACTTCGAGGATCTCTGAGGTTACGCGCCTCGAGGCAATTTGCGCGCCACATTTTTGCATAACGCACGAATATTCATGAATCTTCCGTGAAAGTTTTCAACAGCTCTGTTGAAAACCGTGTGGAAAAGGCTCGGCCGTTATTCGAAATCATGCGCCAGAGTTGACCTTAGTCCTCCTTGCACAAGTTCCGGGCAGATTCGCGCCGCCCAAGAAGTTTTTTTCGCAATTCCGGACGCATCAAGCTGATTCTCCGGAAGAGGAAAGCAAGGGAGAGGAAATTCTCAGAAGGATAAGCGCAAGAATTTCTTAGTACCAGTGCGGCGGCTGTTCGAGCTTGATCGAAACAGACTCCTGATCCTTGTCCATGTCGTACCACATGCCGAAGGTATGCCAGCCCTTCGCAATCACCTGGATCATGACTTTGCCCTGCGGGATCTCAGGGACCTTCACTCCGCCTTCTTGATTCGTTTTGAAACTCAACTCAGCTAGCTTCTCATGGCGCAAGAACCCACCCGACATGTAATACCGGACATACACGCTGGCGTTGGAGACGGGTTGATCGTGCGGATCAGTGACCTGAATTCGTATCTTCGTGGTGAGCGAATCAGAGGACTTCTGGTCTTTCTGATCCTGCTTGCTCGACTGACTCGGGCGCGATGCCGGCGTAGAACCTTCCTGGCTTGGGTGCGTGTCCTGAGCGAAGCCAACAGCAGCCCACAGCATGCCGGCTGCCAGCGCAGCACGGCACCAGGTATTCAGCCGGAACCGCCCGCAACTTGGCTTTGTTCTCACGACACTTTCGTTTTTACCCTAATTAGATGTGCCGCTCAAGCTCAGGGTGCGTAGCACACTTGACCTGCGATGGCCGGCGGAGGTACGGCGACGAATTCTGTCACTTATTGGCGGGCCTGACCGACTCGGATATCCACTTCAAGTAGTTGCGCGCTCCGACGGCAATCGGAACCGCGATGATTTCGGGCAAATCGTAGGTATGCAACGCCCGGACCGCGCGCTCGACGGCTGCAAATCGCTTGCGGGAAGTCTTCAGGAGCAGCAGAAATTCCTTTGCCGACTCGACTCTTCCCCTCCAACGGTAAATTGACCGGACCGGCGCCTCGAACACATTGCCACATGCCGCGAGTCGGGCCACTACCAGCGTGCGGGCGATCTTCCGCGCTTGTCCCGCAGACGCGCAAATGACCAGAACCACAATTTTGTCCGTCATCTCGGCCTTTACTCTTGAGTCGCCCTCTCGGGGGATTACCCGATACGTGCGGGTTGCGCGACAAGATACAATAGCGCCGCGTGAAGAGCCAAGCGATCCATTTCGGGACTTCGGGCTGGCGCGGCATCATCGCCGAGGACTTCACTTTCCCAGGCGTACGCCGTGCGTCAGTGGCGATTGCCGGCCACGTGCTCGCGCGAAAGAAATCTCCCACGCTGATCGTCGGCTACGACACACGCTTCTTCTCGCCTGAATTTGCCTTGGCGTCCGCCGCCGTGCTGCGATCTCACGGCTGCCGCGTGCTTCTCTGTGGCGAGGCTACTCCAACACCGACGATTGCCCACGCGATCCTGCACGGCAAGCTGGATGGAGGCGTAAATATTACGGCCAGCCACAACCCGGCGGCGTACAACGGCCTGAAATTTTCCGGGCCTGATGGAGGGCCGGCATTGCCTGAAATCACGAAAGATATCGAGAAGCGCGCCGCGGCTCTGGCGGATGGGCCACCCGACCATCATCAAGTCGAGAATGATTTCCCCGGCATCAACCCCCGCGAGCCATATTTTGACCAACTTCGCCGAATGATTCGATTCGACGTGCTCGCAAAAGCAAAAGGCAGTTTTGTCTGCGATGCGGTCCATGGATGCGGCGCCGGATGGCTTGACCGCATTTTCGCGGATCACGGCATTGCCGAAACCGAAATTCGCGCCGGACGGGACGTGCTCTTTGAAGGGACGGGGCCGGACCCTTCCGAGGAGAATCTGGCACCCTTGATGAAGGCCGTCGGCGAAAAAAAAGCCCTCGCAGGTCTTGCCACCGATGGTGACGCCGATCGTTTCGGCATCGTGGACCGCGACGGCACGTTTGTTTCGCCGAATCACATTCTGGGGCTCGTCTTCGACTATCTGCTGGAAACCCGCGGCTATAAGCTCGGCGCCTCCCGGAGCGTCGCGACGACGCACCTGCTGGACGCAGTCGCAAAGCTTCACGGCGTGCAGGTGTATGAGACGCCGGTTGGTTTCAAGTACGTCGGCCCTCTGCTCCGCGAAGATAAGATCGCGCTCGGAGGCGAGGAAAGCGCCGGCATGACGATTCGTGGTCATCTCCCGGAGAAAGACGGGATTCTCGCGTGCCTTCTCGTCGCGGAAATGATCGCGGCGCGCCAAGCCTCGCTCGCCGATCAGCTCCGCGATCTCTTTCGGCGAGTGGGCCGGGAATTCTGGCCGGTCCGCATGAATCTCCATCTTCCTGACGACGCACAGGCTAAACTGCCCGCGCGCTTGCGGGACGATTTCAAGGACTTCGCTGGCCGTCATGTCGTGCGCACGGACCACCTTGATGGATTGCAACTGACATTCGACGACGGTGCGTGGGTTCTGATGCGCCCTTCGGGCACTGAACCGGTCGTGCGCATTTACGCCGAATCATCCACGCCGACCGAATCGAAGAAACTCGCGGAAGATGCGCGCGTATGGATCGTGAAATGACGGAACCAGCGATGAGCTTCGCCGAACAACTGCGCGAGTTTCTTCGCCGGAACGCAACATGGTTTCTGGCCGCAGCCTTCAGCCTTCTGCTACTCCAGGATGTCTTTGGCACGCATGGAGTGCTGGCCATGCGCCGCGCCCAAAAGGAAGCCGCGACCGTTAAGCAGGAAATCAATCTTATCAACGATGAGAACCGTCAGTTGCAGGACCGCGTGAAAGCGCTGAAAACCGATCCGCAGGCGATCGAGCATATTGCGCGCGAAGACCTGGGGCTGGCCCGGCCGGGAGAGTTTATCTTCAAGACCTCGCCGAGGTCCGCGGACGCCTCGAAACCTGTTCCGCAGCCCGCTGAACCGCCGAAGAATCCCTAGACGCTTTCCGCCGTTTGCGGAACTCGTCGGAGTCTCGCCAGGATGTCCCCGCCGCGCCCCTTCCATCGTATCCGCGCTGTGGCCAGGAGAACCATCGCCGAGAAAATCACGAACAGGCCGAGCGTCGCCATCGGAATCGTCTGCGCGCGTTTGTGCAAGATCGAGAATCGCCCGTACACGAATTCGATGTGCACCCAATAGACAAGCAGCGAGGCCTGTCCCAGTTGAATCAACGGGCTGAATCCGATTTGGCCCATCCCCCAGCGGCACCATGCGTACACGGCACCAGTGATAACCAACAGGATTCCGACGCGGGCGAGGAAGAAGTTCGGACTCGTGTGCCAGTAGTCGTACACGGCGTAGAGATGGACGGGCAACGCGTCGAACCACGATGAAAGATAAAATATTCCCACGCCTGCCACGCCGAAAAGAGCCGCCGCTCGTCCGGGATTCTTCGCCGGCCATTCACTGAACATCAGAAATCCGGAGGCCAGCCCCGCGAACGCAAACGCCGCCCAGGGAAAGATTGGGAAAAGCCATGGCTGCGGCACGTTGAACGTGTGGACGCCATCGATATACGACTCGAGATACCACGGCAGCCAGTGCGGCCGCCAGGTCGTCCAGAGCGGTGGCGTAGCGAGCGAAATCCCGAGTGCGATCGCGCCGGCCAGAATCGCGTTGCCCGCGCGGCTTCGCGCCATCCAGTTCGCGGCGCCCATGAGCATCAGCGAGATCCCGATCACGTTCAGCACATCCACGCGGAGCAGATCGGTCCACGGTGACCACGGCTGGCCGAGCACGAACTCTTGCACGCGAAACAGCAAACCAAGCCCGAGGATTTCAGCGCCACGTCGAATTGTGGTGAGCGCGATGGCATTCGGGGCGATTCCCTTTTGCCGCATTCGGTCCGTCAACAGCGCACAGGAAATTCCGGCGAGAAAGAGAAACAGTGGAGCAGGCAGAGTACCGCCCAGCTGCGACCAGCCAATGAACGAAGTCTGCCGGGCCGCGCCGCCGAGCCAAGAGTCGTAGCAATGCGTCTGAAACATCAGCACGCAGGCTAGCCCGCGCATCCAGTCAATGTAGGCTAGCCTTTGTTTTCCCGAAACGGCGGGCGCGTTTGGCACGCGACAGCATCGCCGAGGCCGGAAATCAAATCAAGTTCTTATCGCCTCGCGTGCGCCGTCCGGTAAAATCATCGCTCATGGCAGGCACGGCCCAATCCTGGCAATTGAGTTTCCCATTGGCGTTCGTCATCTGGGCGTTCGTTGTGGCGGCAGCGGCGTTCGAAGGCGTTCGGCGTGGCTTCCACGGCCACGCGTTCTTGGTCGCGCTCGGAATCGCGGCCCTGCTCTTCGCGTTTGAGCTGTTCCTGGCCGCACCGCACGTTCTCGCGTCCGCTCAACGCGCGCTCGGCGGACGCGGAGTGCTGCTCGCGCCACTGGTGCCATTTTTCTCCGTCCTGATCTATTCGGTCGCGGTGACTGGCAATTGGAAGATGCTGCTGTTCGGCGCGGCCTACGTCATGCTCCCTGCGCTTGTTCTCGCGGGCAGCGCCGACAAATCTCCGGGCACGTGGGAGGATTACGCCGCGCTGCTGATCATTTGGTTGCCGGTCGCGCTTCCCGTTCCATATCGCCTGATGTATCGCGTCTTTCCCTATCCGCCGCCGCTGACGCACACGCTTGCGATTCTCATGGCGCTGAATACGGCCGTGGCTGCGTTCGTGTTGCTTCGGCGCCTCGACGGTGTGGGTTACGCGGTCGCCTGGGGACGGGGCTTCACTTCGAATTTCGCGATTCACTTCGCGATATTTGCTGCGATCGCGATACCGATCGGCCTGAAGATGGGCTTTTTGGTATTTAATCCCTCGCTCGCTCGCGCACGAAGTTCTCCGCTTACGGCGCTCGGAGTTTTATTCTTCACCGCGTGGCCCGAGGAATTTCTGTTTCGGGGATTGCTGCAGAACCTGCTCTCAAGAGCGATGAAGAATCAGTGGGTGGGTCTGATCGTCGCGTCGGTAATTTTCGGGTTCTCGCACATCTTCCACGCGCCATTCCCAAACTGGAAATACATGCTACTGGCAACGATCGCTGGATTATTTTATGGGCACGTGTGGATGAAAACGCGGTCGCTCTTGCCCGGCACTTTCGTCCACGCGCTCGTGGACATTTCCTGGCACATCCTCTTCCGTTAATTTAGAGGGCAGCACGCGAAGTAGGGCGGCGGATATCTAGGTCTGCTATGAACGATCATGCAGATGCATGTACGTCTGCCCTGTCTTTATTGTGGCAGGAATTACCTTCGCTGGTTTCTGCGCGCCGCAATCTGCTGCGATCTGCGCTCCCCAAGCCACTGTCCCACGATGAGTGCCAGATTGATCGCGATGAGCGAGACCAAAAGCAGAACCAGCGTGCGCACGGCAGACATGCCGTGTCTGTTCTCGTTCCAATAGTAGTAACCCACGAATCCGTTTGCCAGGAGTAGCAGGAATGTCGTCCGCGTTTTCACTTCACGATTCCGGCCATCGGGCTCGAAGCCGTGGCATATACTTTTTTCTCGATTCTTCCGGCGAGGAACGCCTTCCGTCCCGCTTCCACTGCCGCGCGCATTGCTTCCGCCATCAGTACGGCGTCTTGCGCGCCGGCGATCGCCGTATTCATCAGGACGCCGTCCGCGCCCAACTCCATCGCAATCGCCGCATCCGACGCCGTGCCCACACCCGCATCCACGATCAGCGGCACTTCCGTGATGCGCTCGCGGAGGATGCGCAGGTTCGCGAGATTCTGAATGCCCATGCCCGAACCGATTGGTGCGCCGAGCGGCATTACTGCCGATGCACCTGCGTCAATCAGCTTTCGCGCAACGATCAGGTCGTCGGTCGTGTACGGCAGCACGATGAAACCTTCCTTCACGAGCGTCTTGGTCGCTTGAACCAGCTGCTCGGTATCCGGGAATAGTGTTTGCTCGTCGCCAATTACTTCCAGCTTCACCCATTCGGAAAGTCCCACTTCGCGGCCCAGTCGCGCCGCGCGCACCGCTTCGTCCGCCGAATAGCACCCGGCAGTATTCGGCAGGATGAAAATCTTCTCGCGGTCAATGTAATCAAGCAGCGATTCCTTTGCGCGATCCGTCAGGTTCACGCGCCGGACGGCGACCGTCACCATATCCGCGCCCGAGGCCGCGTGCGCTCGCGCCATCTCCTGAAAGCTGCGATATTTTCCCGTGCCCACGATCAGCCGCGACCGAAATGCGCGTCCCGCAATCGTCAATTGGTCTGTCATCGAATTTTCTCCGCCACTATTCTACTCTGCCAGATACCTCGGCCGCACATTACGCTCCCCGATATGCGAGGCTCAATCCTTTTCCTACCGGAACGATCATGTGCTCGAAGCCTTCGAGACTCGTAACCGCAGTGAGGTAGCTGGCGATTTCGGCGGGATGCGAAAGCGCGTTGTCGGCAAGCATCAGGACCGCTGGAGCGAGCTTCGGAAGCAATAGGTTAACCTGTCCCGGGGCGCTGGTCCGGTCGGCATCGAAAAACACGAAATCAAATGTGCCGTCGAGTTCGCCGACTATCGTGGTTGCGTCTCCTAATCGCAAGTCAATATAATCCAGCAGTCCCGCACGACTCAGGTTGTCGCGGGCCATGCTCTGCCTATCGGGATTTCGCTCGATCGAGATGACTCTACCGCCGGTCTCGGCCACAGCCGACGCCAAATAGATCGTGCTGTAACCGTTCGACGTTCCGATTTCGAGCACGTGCTTGGCGCGGGTGCTTCGAACAAGGATACTTAGCAGCTTTGCCGTTTCCGGCTCGAGATTGAGCATTTTCCGGGCGCGGTTTGTTTCTCGGTCGTCGTTTTCACGCCCTTGACGTTCAATCGCGGCCAGTAGATCAACAAGCTGTCGTTTCATAGCGACCCGCGGTGTGAAAAGAGAGACATGCCCTAGATCGTGCGCTGCGGCCGCGGCTCTTCGACGTCCGCATAGAGCCGTACGATTACATCGTGATACCGCTCCTCGATCACGCGTCGCTTCAATTTCATCGTGTACGTCAGTTCGCCGCTCGCGTAGGTGAAGTCTTTCTCGATGAGCGCGAATCTCTTCGGCTTTTCATATTGCGCCAGAGGCGCCGTCAGGCGCTCGAGCTCGCGCGTGTAGAGATCCCTCACCCACGGATCGGAGAGCATCTGGGCGTGCGTGGAAAACTCGCGACCGGCCTTGCGCGCCTCTTCCTCGACGCCCTCAAAATTAACGACGACGAGCACCGCGGTAAATTTTCTTGTGTCGCCCACGACCATTACGTTCGTAATCAGCGGAGACGTTTTCAGCAGGTTCTCGATGGGCGCCGGAGCGACGAATTTCCCGCCGGCCGTCTTCAGCATCTCTTTCTTTCGATCCGTGATCAGCAGGAAACCGTCCTCATCGATTCGCCCGATATCGCCGGTGAGGAGCCACCCATCGGACGTGAAGGCTTCGCGCGTCTGATCGGGCTTGTTGTAATAACCCTGCATCACGCACGAGCCTTTCACGAGAATTTCGCCATCTGCGGCAATCTTCACTTGCACACCCACAATCGGCCGCCCCACCGTCCCCACCTTGTACGCCTTCGGAGTACTCGCGGAAACCACGGGCGACGTTTCCGTGAGACCGTAACCCTGATAGATCGGTAAGCCAACGGTCCAGAAAAATTCCAACAGCTCGACCGCGAGCGGGGCGCTGCCGGAGGTGAATGTGCGAACCCTGCCTCCCATGCCGTCGCGGAACTTCGAGTACACCAACAGATTCGCCAGGCGCCAACGCAGCTTCACGCTCCACCCGACAGTTTTTCCATAGGCGCGCCACGGCGCCGCTTGCGTTGCCACTCGCAGCGCCCAATCGAATATCGCCCGCTTCGATTCTGTTTCACGGTGCCCTTTTTCAACGATGGTCGCGTAGATTTTTTCGAAGAAGCGCGGCACGGCCGCAACCATCGTGGGATGAACCTCGATAAGCGCTTGCGACACCAGCTCGGTCTGCTCGATATACGCCACGGTAACGCCGCGAAAAAAGTAGCTGTAATCCACCACGCGTTCGTACACGTGCGAAAGCGGCAGGAACGATAGGGCGAGATCTCCCGGCAATGTTTCAAGATCCCTGGCCGAATCGAGCGCGTTCGAAGTGAGATTCGCGTGACTCAGCATCACGCCCTTGGGCTCACCCGTTGTCCCGGAGGTATAGATGATGGTGGCGAGCTGTTTGCCGGTCACTTCGGCGGCGCGGCTTCGGTACTGCGCGATGTCAGCATCGCCAGCCGTGGCGATCAGCGCGTCGTAACGCAGAATTCCGCCACGCAGATCGGCGGGAGGCGCAACGGAAATTACGTGTTCGAGCGCCGGCAACTCGCCACGGCACTCGGATATTTTCCGCGCCTCGTCATCTCCCGACGTGAAGACGATGCGCGCCCCCGAATCTTTCAAGATGTAGGTGAGCCGGTCGAGCGACTCGTGGAAATAGACCGGCACGCTGACCGCGCCCAACCCCTCGATCGCAAAATCAGCAATCGCCCACTCGGGGCAGTTCGGCGCGAAAAGACCCACGCGGTCGCCGGGACGTATCCCAAGTTCGGCCAGCGCTCGGGACAAGCCCGCGACACGCCGGAGCATCTCCTTCGCCGAAATTGATTCCCAGAGCGCGACCGCCGAACCATCTTGCGTGCGATACGTCTGCGCCCGCGGATTCGCGTACAGGTCCACAGCGTCAAGAAAACATTTTGTGATGGACGGATACTCCGAAGTCATCGGGGCCACTCTAGCCCATTGCCCGCGCGCGGCGCAATGCAGCCCTTTGGCAGCGCCGCGCGCGCCCACTGGCATCACGACGCGAGTCACTCTGCCGTTTCAGGCTCGCTTGACAACACAGGACCCAGTTGTAGAATGCCGCCGAATTGCATTGCGTGGTCGCAATCCTGGTGCAGTTCTTCGCAGCGGTGATCGGAAGGGCATTTTGGAGGGACCAACGCCGAGCGATCAAAATCGGATTCTGACCACTCACGTCGGCAGCTTAGTCCGGCCGCTGAAGCTCGTCACGTTCTTAGAGGAGGTCGAAGAAGGGCGTCCTTACGACAAGTCCGCGTATGCCGCCTGCTTGCAGGAATGCATCGCCGAGGTGGTACAACAGCAAGCGGAAGCCGGCGTAGACATTGTCAGCGACGGCGAGTTCGGCAAGACCGAGAACTGGCCGTGGTACATCCACCAACGGATCTCCGGTTTCACTGAACGGCCATCCACGCCGGAGGAAGCAATGGATCCCCTGGCAACGATGAGCCAGGGACGCGGCTTCGTGGACTTCCCCGGATTTTACGCGGAATACTTTCCCACGCAGGGTTTCCGGGTTCGGCCCGGCTCGTTGACGACTCTGTGCAACGGCCCCATTCGCTACATCGGGCAAGCGTTGGTTCAGCGCGATATTGCCAATATCAAAGCCGCGGCCGCCAAAGTCAAAGTGGAAGACGCTTTCCTACCCCTGGTCGCCCCAGCGAGCGCGTTCCCTTTCTATAAGAATGAATACTACAAGGACGATGAGACGCTTCTGCTTCTGCTTGCGCTGGCCGAAGCTCGGCGCGAAGAATACGAGTCAGTGTTGGATGCTGGTCTCCGGATTCAGATTGACGATGCGTTTCTTCCCTGGACGTACGAACGCATGGTGCCGCCGAAGAACTTGTCCGAGTACCGTAAGTGGGCGGAGCTGCGCATTGACGCCCTGAATCACGCGCTCGACGGTCTCCCGCAGGAGAGAATTCGTTATCACGTCTGCTGGGGCAGTTGGAATGCTCCACACATCCACGACGTGCCGCTGAAAGACATTGTTGACCTGCTTCTCAAACTGCGAGTCGGCGGTTATCAGTTTGAAGCCCCGAACGTACGCCACGAACACGAGTGGAGGGTGTGGCAAACCGTAAAGGTTCCCGCGGGCAGGGTGCTCATTCCCGGAGTGATCAGCCATGCGACGAACGTGGTCGAGCACCCCGAGTTAGTGGCGGATCGGCTCGTATGCTTCGCCAGTATCGTTGGGCGCGAAAACGTGGTGGCCGGAACCGACTGCGGTTTTGCACAAGGCCCGTTCACTCGCCGCGTCCATCCAACCATTCCCTGGGGCGAAACTCCGCGCCCAAGCCGAGGGCGCGAAGATCGCGACCCAACGGCTATGGGGCAGAGTTTCAGCCGCATAGTTCGAGCACGCTGGTAGCTCCCATTGCGCCTCCACGGTGACGATCCGATCGTTTAGACCAGCTCACGCTTGCACTCGGCTTGTTCCGTACTAAGATGATCTCGTGAATGCTGGGGTCGAACGCGTGTCGTCGCAGGGAGTCCAGTCATGGTGAAACTCGCCACGGATGACGCGGCCGGTTATCAGCCCCTGCGCGCCTCTCGCGGCACTTCCCTTTCCTGCAAAGGCTGGCAGCAGGAAGCGGCGCTGCGGATGCTGATGAACAACCTCGATCCCGAAGTAGCCGAAAAGCCGGAAGATTTGATCGTTTATGGCGGGCGCGGCAAAGCGGCGCGCAACTGGAAATGTTTTCACGCCATCGTCACGTCGCTTCGCTCTCTCGAAAACGACGAGACGCTTCTCGTGCAGTCCGGCCAGCCGGTGGGCATCTTCCGCACGCACTCCTATGCACCGCGCGTGTTGATCGCGAACTCAAATCTCGTCGGACACTGGAGCGATTGGCAGAATTTCGACGAGCTCGACCGCGCCGGCCTGATGATGTACGGCCAAATGACCGCCGGGAGCTGGATCTACATTGGCACCCAGGGCATTTTGCAAGGCACATACGAGACGTTCGCCGCGGCCGCGCGAAAACATTTTCAGGGCGATCTTGCCGGGAAACTTGTCGCCAGCGGCGGTATGGGCGGGATGGGCGGCGCGCAACCGCTGGCCGCGACTCTCCAGGGCGCGGCTTTTCTCGGAATTGATGTTGACCCGGAACGCATCAAGCGTCGCGTGAAAAGCGGCTACTGTGACGTGATGGTGAACGATCTCGACGAGGCGCTGCGCATCCTGAAGAATGCTGTTCGTACGCGCGAAGCCACATCAGTGGGCCTCGTCGGAAATTGCGCGGACGTGATTCCTGAACTCGCCCGCCGCGGTGTCGTCCCTGATCTGCTCACGGACCAGACCAGCGCGCACGATCCTATCGGCGGCTATATTCCACAAGGACTCGACGTCGACCAGGCTGCTGAGCTGAGACAGAGCGATCCGGACGCGTATCGCAAGCGCTCGCTCGAATCCATGGCCAAGCACGTCGAAGGAATGCTCGCGCTACAAAAGCTGGGCGCGGTCACGTTCGACTACGGCAACAACATTCGCACCTTCGCTTTTCAGCAGGGCGTGAAGAACGCCTACGATTTTCCCGGCTTCGTGCCTGCCTACATTCGTCCGCTTTTCTGCGAAGGCCGCGGCCCCTTTCGTTGGGTCGCGCTTTCCGGCGAGCCTTCCGATATCCACCGCACCGACAAACTCGTGCTCGAAATGTTCCCGCACGACGAAGTGCTCTGCCGGTGGATCACGCTCGCGCAAAAGCGCGTCCGATTTCAGGGGCTGCCTTCGCGAATCTGCTGGCTGGGCTACGGCGAGCGCGAAAAGTTCGGCCTCGCGCTCAACGATCTGGTGGCGCGCGGCGAATTGAAGGCGCCCATGGTCATCGGCCGTGATCACTTGGACTGCGGCTCTGTCGCGTCGCCCTACCGCGAAACCGAAAAGATGCGCGACGGTTCAGACGCCGTGGCGGATTGGCCGCTCCTCAACGCCCTGCTCAATACGGCGAGCGGCGCGAGCTGGGTTTCCATTCACAATGGCGGTGGCGTTGGCATCGGCTACTCCCTGCATGCTGGGCAGGTCGTCGTAGCCGACGGAACCAAGGAAATGGCCGCGCGCATTGAACGCGTCCTCACGAACGATCCCGGTATCGGCGTCGCCCGCCATGTGGATGCGGGCTACCCTGAGGCCATCGAGTTCGCCCGCAGATCCGGCGTCAAAGTTCCGATGCTCTGACAGGCGATTTGCTTTGTCGCGATCGTATTTTGTAACTTTACGCGTTAGTATCGGCTCCGCCCTCCCATGCCCGATTGGCTGATTACTGGCTGCTCGGAGTTGCTCACGCTGCGGGGTTCTGTCCCACGACGCGGACGAGCCTTAGCGGAACTGCGCCTGATTCGCGATGGCGCGCTGCTCGTCCACGGCGATCGCATTACCGCGATCGGACCGCGCCGCCGCATTGAACGTCTCAAGGAAGCGCGGCGCGCCGTCAAGCTGGATTTCGGCGGCCGCGTCGTCCTTCCCGGCTTTGTAGACTCGCATACGCACCTGATTTTTCCCTCGAGCCGCGCGGCGGAATACGAGCAGCGCATTTCCGGCAAAACGTACGCGCAGATCGCGCGCGCAGGCGGCGGAATCCATTCCACCGTGAGGAACCTGCGCCGCACCTCCTCGAATTCCCTCCGCGACAGCGCACGAACGCATCTTCAGCAATTCGCCGCGCATGGGACGACGACGCTCGAAGCCAAGAGCGGCTACGGCCTCGATTGGAAGAGCGAGCTGAAAATCCTCGATATCCTTCAAGAGCTGCATCAGGAGCAACCGCTCGATATCGCTCGGACATTTCTCGGCGGGCACGTCGTACCGGCCGAGTATCGCCGTCGGCCCGAGGCGTATGTAGATCTGCTAGTAAAGCGATGGATTCCGACGGTCGCGACGGCTGGGCTGGCGGAGTTCTGCGACGTTTTCTGCGACTGCGGCGCGTTCACACTGGCGCAGGCACGGCGGATTCTGAAAGCCGGTCGCGCCTGCGGGCTTGTGCCTCGCATCCATGCCGAGCAGCTCTCCCGTACGGGCGCGGCTCGCCTGGCAATCGAGCTGCAAGCGGCGAGCGCCGATCACTTGGACAAAGTGGACCGCGGCGATATCCACGCCCTCTCACTCTCGAATGTCGTCTGCACCTTGCTGCCAGGCTGCTGCTTTCATCTCGGCCTTGGGCACTTTGCCCCGGCCCGCGAACTGATTGATGCAGGCGCCATCGTCGCGCTGGCCACGGACTTCAACCCCGGCACCAGCCCCACGCTCAGCATGCCGATGATTCTGTCGCTCGCCTGCACGCAGATGCGTCTGACCCCGGCAGAAGCCATTGCCGCCGCCACGATCAATCCCGCCTACTCACTCCGCCAGCATGACCGCGTTGGCTCGCTCGAGGTTGGCAAGTATGCGGACCTCGCTGCGTTTGACGTAGCGAGCTATCGCGAAATTCCGTATTATTTTGGCGTGAACCTCTGCAGCTTGACCATGAAGCGGGGCGCGGTCATCCACTCGAAGAATCGCTGACCCATGAAGCAGCTCGTCGAGTGCGTTCCGAATTTTTCCGAAGGCCGCCAGCTGGCGAAGGTAAACGCCATCGTGGACGCCATGCGCGCGGTCCGTGGCGTGTATTTGCTCGGCCGGGAAAGCGATGCGGACCATAACCGCAGCGTGGTCACGCTGGTTGGCGAACCCGACGCGGTCCGCGAAGCGGCGGTGCGCGGCGTCGGCAAAGCCGCCGAATTGATTGACCTGACGCGGCAGACGGGCGCGCACCCTCGCGTGGGTGCGACCGACGTGGTTCCGTTTATTCCCATCGAAGGCGTCACGATCGAGGATTGCGTGGCGCTCGCCAATGAGGCCGGCAAAGAAATCTGGGAACGTTTTCACATCCCCGTCTACCTTTATGAAGCCGCCGCCCAGTGGCCGGAGCGAGTGAACCTCGAAAACATTCGTCGCGGTCAGTTCGAGGGCCTTCGAGAGGAAGTGCTTCGCAATCCGCAGCGCGCTCCGGATATCGGCGAGCCGCGACTGCATCCGACCGCTGGCGCCACAGTTGTCGGTGCACGCAAATTCCTGATCGCGTACAACATCAATCTGAATACCCCCGATCTCGAAATCGCGAAGCGCATCGCCAAGACAATCCGTTTCTCAAGTGGCGGAATGCCGTGCGTCAAAGCCATGGGAGTGGACCTGCGGGCGCGCAATCTGGCGCAGGTTTCGATGAACCTGACTGATTTCGAGCAGACTCCGATCCATAAAGTCTTCGAAACGGTAAAACGTGAAGCCGAACGCCTCGGCGTGGGAATTGTTGGCAGCGAAATCGTGGGACTGATTCCCAGGCGCGCGATCGAAATGACCGCCGAGTTCTATCTGCACGTGGAGAACTTTTCCTCGGCCCAAGTGTTGGAGAATCGTCTGGAAGAATCTCTCAGTGCGGCCGCGGAAAAGAGTCCGACACAGCTTGCTTCACTCGCACAGCCGTTTATTGACGCCGTTGCGAATCCTACGCCCGCGCCGGGCGGAGGCTCGGTCGCGGCGCTGGCGGGCGCTCTGGGCGCCGCGCTGGGGCAGATGGTGGCCGATATTTCCGGCAAGAAGAAGTCTCTTGCGGCGCGCGCCAAGCCGCTCCTGGATACCGCCGACGAACTCCGCAAAGCATGCCACGCTCTCGCTGAGGGAATCGATCGCGATGCCACGTCCTACGAGGCCGTTATCACGGCCCACCGGTTGCCCCGCGAGACGCCGGAACAACAGCTTCGCCGCGATCATGCGATTCAGCAGGCGCTTATGGGCGCCGTGAATGTGCCGCTTGAAATCGCGCGCCGGGCTGCCGAAGTATTTGAGAGGCTCGGGCAACTGGAACCGATGGCGGGACCGTCTATGTTTTCAGATGTCCGCGTGGGCCGAATGATGGCTGCGACGGCCGTTCGCGGCGCGCTGGAAAATGCGGCCACCAATCTTACAGATATCACCGATACGGACTTCGCGAATCGCGTCCGTTCGGAAGTGCTGTCGCTTGCATCACGCATCAACGAAAGTTCGGTAGCGACCGGCCAATAGAGTAGTCTTGGATGTTCTGAGGTAAAAACTTGAAAAACGCACTTCGTTGGTTTTCCGGAGTTGGAATGCTAGCAATCGGCTTTCTGCTGGCGGCGCTGGCCATTGCCCCGCAGCCGAGTTCCGCCGGATCGCTCAGCACCGCGATCATTGGAATGTTTCCCAAGGATGTGGGCGAATTTACGTACGCCGACTTGAAAACAGCTCGGAAATATCCGTGGTTCCCGCAGCTTCGCGAACAGCTCCTGCCCAGCCGTTTCCGCGACTTCGAGAAATTCCTTGCGTCGGCGGGAGTGGATCCCAATGCCCAGGTGGATGAGCTCGCCTGGGCCGGGATCTCTGCCACGAAAACCACGGGAGAAGAAGTTGTAGGCGTAGCGCTCGGATCGTTCGACCCGTCGTCAAGCGAGGCTCGATTCAAGGCACAGAAGCTTCCCATGATTGAGGTGCACGGCTACCACCTCTTCGCCTTCGGCAGCGGGAGCGGCGCCGACGATATTCTTTTCATGTTCATTGACTCGAACACAGCGGCCTTCGGACACCGCCCTGCCCTGGAAAAGCTGATTGACGTTCGCACCGGCGTGTCGGAAAGTTTGCTGACCAACGATCTGCTTTTCCCCCTGATCGGCGAAACCAACGGGAACGGGATCATCTGGGGCGTGCTCAACAAGACGTATGCGCACATGGCCATGCAGCAATTGCTGCCGGAGGCCAGCCAGTTCGCGCAGGCGAGCCCGATCCTCAACCGAGTTCGCGCGATGACGATTACCGTCGAGGCAGATAAGGGTATTGACGCGCACTTCCAGGCGGTCTGCAGCACGCCGGACGACGCCAATCTACTTGCAGCGGGGATGCAAGCCGCGCTGATGATGCGACGCTACCAGGAAGCGCAGGATCATCCCGACCTCGCCGGCGCGCTCGATCAGGTTCAGGTGTCGCCAAGCGGAGACCGGCTGAAGGTGAATGCCCCGGTCACCCAGGACCAGCTCCTCTCACTGATCAAGACACGCGCTCTTGCAGCGCCGATGTAGAAGTTGTTCCAGTATTTACGTCGAATGTGCAAGAGGAAGCGAATAGGTGTTCCGGACAGAAATTTCCGGCAAGTGGACCAGAGCGCTCCGCGCTAAATCGTCGAACCAGATTTGGCCGCGCCGCACGACTTGACGAGAGTGACGCGCACGCGGCCCTCGCGCCCATCGCATCGAACTCGATCCGTGCCTGCGGCTTCCAGGCGGTTCCGGAACCCCTCGGGCTTCGCGCCAGCCGCGGATTCAATCGTTACCTCGAGCCTGTCGGAAAATTCTTCCACGATAAGTTTGGTCTTGGAGGCGCCCGTTCGGTCGCCATTGGCGGAGGTCAGCATCTCGCGGGATGCCTCGACCGCGGCGGTGGTGACCTGCTCCTGGTTTTTTTCGGATAGCCCGGCCCGCTTCGCGGCATGAGAGACGACCACGCCGAGCGACGCAATCAGGCGCGGGTCATTGTCGAATGTGCATTCGATGCGGCTGGTTCGAGCGTTTGGGGCCGCCGGAGCCATGCCGACGGGTTCAGCGTTCATCGGTAATCACCCGTTTCACCCACTCGCACGTCACAGGCTTCGCGGCAATCCGGGCAGTAGTAGAGGCCATCCTCGCAAAGGCGGACACCCTCCTGTGCCTGGCAAAAGCAACAATACTTCTCACATGTGCATTGTGCTTCCGATTTGTCGCACTGCTTACAAATGGTAGTCACTGTGGCGGTCCCTCCGCTGGCAGCGGCATGGTCTGATCTTCATAGTAGGCCACACCTAGGCGTGAGACAAGCGCCGCCGGCGCGGCGAATGTCCTCGTGGATTTCTTCGCGAGAAGAAATCGCCGGTAGAACGCTTATCTTTTCTCGTTCCTGGCTTTTTCGACGGGCAAAGCGCGCTGGGCAGCCATTGTCGGCGCGAGTTCCGCAGATGCGGCCGCGGGTGCGGGAAACGAAAGCTCGCGACCATCGGAGATTGCGGCGGCGGTCTCGGCCAGTGTGTCAGGCACGGGCGAAGCCATGGGCACCAGCGCCCCTTCGGCTTCCTTCAGAAACGTCAAGCCGTTCTCGCCGCCGTGCCAGTCAATCGAGACCACGTCTCCCAGCGACACCTGGTTGGTTGCCAGCAAGCTCGCGAGTGGGTACACGACGTACCGCTCGATTGCCCTCTTAAGGTGGCGCGCACCATATTTCAAGTCCGTACCTTCGCGGAGCAGAAAATCCTTCGCCGGCTGTGTCACGCGGAACAGGAACCTGCCCCTCGCTGTTTCAAGCACGCGCTGTTGTACCATTCCCAGCTCGATTTCCAGAATCTGCTCGAGCTGCTGCGAGCGCAGCGGGTGAAATACGACTACCTTGTCAATCCGGTTCATGAACTCGGGCGAGAATTTCCGCTTCGCGGCTTCCGATGCGGTTCGCTCAACCTTCTCGTCCAGTCCGACCTGAGTTTCAGGCCGCACCAGAGGAGCGAATCCCATTCCGCCGGTCATCAGCTCGGTGATTTCTCCGCCGCCGAGGTTCGACGTCATGAAAATCATCGTCGCCGATAGATCCACGCGTCGGTTGTCGCCGAGGGTGAGCGTCGCCTTGTCGAGTATACCGAGCAACAGTTGCCATAGAGCGTCCGATGCCTTCTCGATTTCGTCGAACAGGAGGAAGCTGATCTTCAATTTGTCCGTATGATATTGCGCGAGCGCTTCCTGAGTGATCAGCGGATGCGTCTCGCGGTGACCCAAATATCCCGGAGGCGAACCGATCAGCTTTGCGATTTCGTGCGAGTGCTGAAACTCCGCGCAATCCACCTTGATCACCGCGCGCGGATCGCCGAACAACACCTCCGCCGTAGCTTCCACGACGCGCGTCTTCCCCGCTCCGGTCGGTCCAAGGAACAAGAGGTTCCCCACCGGCCGCCCCGGCGAATTCAGACCCGCGCGAAACACTTGATACAGGTCCACCACGGCCTGCACCGCTTCGTCCTGTCCCACGATCTTCCGACGCAGCCCTCCCTCGAAATCGCGCGACTCTACGCTGCGCAGTGTTGGGTCGAGTTGTAGTGCTTGCGCGCCCATGGTCGTACTCCCTACCGGAACTTTCTGCCGCTTTCAAGATTGCGCGGTTCGGAGCGCTCGAATTGATCGAGTTTGACGTCCACCGTCGAACGCAGCAATCGCAATTGCGTGACCAGTTCCCGGCTCGAATTGGCTCGGTCCGTCAGCACCAGCATCGGCGGCGACAGATCGGCCAGGTCCAGGTTAAGGTTGCGAAGCGAATGCATCAGGTTTTGCAAATACAACGACCGTATATTGAACAGCTCGACTCGGCTGCTCACCCGCTCGCGCAGGTGGGACCAATCCAAATCGAGGAAAGGGTGGCTCCGCGAAACCGTGCGGACCACTTCGTCGGTGATACGCGGCCGCTCCCCCAACCGCGCGAGCTGCAACTGTTGCACTTTTCCCTGCCGGCGCACGTTGTGCACCAGGAAATAGGTGTTGCCTTTTCGCCGAACGAAAGCCACAACGGTCTCCTTCTGGCCGGGCATAACGTCCAACTGCGCCGTAGTGTATGGCCCATCCACTACACCGTCAATGGTACGATGCAATAGATGGCGCGAAGTTGCATCGAATTGGTTAATGGTGATGAGGAACTCGCGCCGGGGCTGCGAACGGTGAAAACAGAGCCTTTGCCGCGCCTTTCACATGGAATCGGCGAGCAATAATCTATCGTACTCATTTAGATGCTGAATCGAAGCTCCGCGTAGCCTGCAAGGAGCCGAACTCATGTCCTGGAATCCCGTCTATCGGTTGGTACAGCAAATCCCGCGCGGGCGTGTAACCACGTACGGGGAGTTGGCGCGAAGGCTCCGGTTTCGCGGCGGCGCACGAGCGGTGGGCTACGCGATGGCTGCTTGCCCGAGCGGCCGCGGCATTCCCTGGCACCGCGTGGTCGGCGCAGGAGGGCACCTGATCATTCGGGAGCCCTACGGGAGCCTGCAGCGGCGCTTGCTCGAATCCGAAGGCGTGACGATCGACGGCCGGCGTATTGATATGCGCCTTTACGCATGGACGCGGACCACGAAGAAGAAACCGGCTGTGCGCAACTGCGGCAAGAAGCGCTGATTCGCGTCGCCGTCGCGATTGTGTTGTAGAATTGCGTCCCCGAGACGAAGGGATTCATTCCGTGGGCGAGCCAATCATACAGGTCGAGGATCTCTTCAAAAGCTACGGCGCTGTGGAAGCGGTGCGTGGCGTCAGCTTTGCGGTCGAGGAAGGCGAAGTGTTCGGCTTGCTCGGACCCAACGGCGCTGGGAAAACCTCCTGCGTGGAAATCCTCGAGGGCCTGCGCACGGCCGATCGCGGCAAAGTGCGCGTATGCGGCCTCGACCCACAGACGAGCGGCGAGCGCTTCAAGGAGAAAATCGGCGCTGTCTTGCAGGCGACGGCCCTGCCCGACAAGCTTCGCGTGAAGGAAGCCATTGACCTATTCGCGCAGTTCTATCGGAAACGCGCCAACACGGATGACCTGCTGCGGCGATTCCAGCTCGATGAAAAGCGTAACGCCTTCTACAGTCATCTCTCCGGCGGCCAAAAGCAGCGACTGGCGCTCGCGATGGCGCTGGTGAACGATCCCGAAGTCGTATTCCTCGACGAACCAACGGCTGGCCTCGATCCGCAGGTGCGCCGCGAGATTTACGACATCATCGAAGAGCTGAAGGGTGGCAAGAAGACTGTTTTGCTGACCACACACTATATCGAGGAAGCCGAGCGATTGTGTGATCGCGTCGCCATCGTGGATCACGGCCGCGTGATCGCACACGGCACGCCACGGGAGCTAAAGCAGCGCTCCGCCGGGCAAACGCGAATCGAGGTCCGGCTCGCACGCCCGCTGACGGACGGCATCCTCGGGCGTCTGGAGGGCGTCGCCGATTGCCGCGAATTTGAGGGCACCTACGTGCTGCATTCCGTCCGGCCGCCGCAAACAATCGTGGCGCTCGTCAAGCAGCTCGAAACGGAAAACAACGAGTTACAAAGCCTAGAAATGTTTTCGCCGTCGCTCGAAGACGTGTTCATCGAGTTGACCGGCCGGCGGCTGCGCGAATGAGACGATCGTGACAGAGGAGCAAGCACCTTGAAACATACCTGGACGCTGACCAAAATTCGGATCCGGTTGGCGATGCGCAATCGCGCGTTCTTTTTCTTCAGCTTCGCGATGCCGCTGATTTTTCTTTTTGGAGCCGTCGCATTCTTCAGTCGTGGTTCGAAACCGTGGGTTCCCTACATACTCGGGGCGATACTGACAACGACAGTGATGGGAAGTTTCTGGGGGCTGAGCGTTCAGTTGGTGACATTTCGCGAACAGGGCATTCTCAGGCGTTTTAGGCTTCCGCCCGTGGGCGCGGGACCGATGCTGGCGTCCAGCATTCTTTCAAACTATTTCATGGCGCTGCCCGTCGCCATTTTCGAGATTCTGGTCTGCCGCGTAGCGTTCGATATGCATACGTGGGGAAATCTCTGGGCCATTTTCGTACTGGTGACCGTCGGTTCGGCGACGTTCTCATCGCTGGGGCTGATCGTCGCGAGCGTCACAAACACGATGCAAGAAACACAGATGATCAATAACCTTATCTGGATGGGTTTCCTGTTTCTTTCTGGGGCCACCGTGCCGCTCGCGATTTTCCCGAATTGGCTGCAGCGTGTGGCTCTGTTCATTCCGGCGCAATATTTGGCGACCGGCCTGGAATCGGCCGCCACCAAACTGGCGACGCCCCACGAGGTGCTTGAGGATTTTGTCGCCCTTGCGCTGGGATTCTGGGTTGCGTTCGAAATTTCACGCCAGCTTTTCCGCTGGGAACCCGAAGCCAAAGTCACCCGTCGCGCAAAGCTCTGGGTGCTCGCGGCGCTCGTGCCGTTTCTGGCCTTCGGGAGCTGGGAGTGCATGTGGGGCACCCGCCTTCAACGCGTGGAGTCAAACTTTCACACCCTGAGCCTAATGTCGTCGGATGCACCCAAGACTCCCGCGGCGAAGTAAATCCGAGGCGCGACGGGAACTGCGGAATCCGCTCGGACCCGGCGTGCATCGAACCTTGGAGTGCAGGAGAAACCATGAAGGCAATTCGCATCAAGGAATTCGGCGGACCCGAGGTCATGCAGCTCGAAAATGTGCCCGATCTAAAGCCGGGGTTTGGCCAGGTGCTTGTTCGCCTGCGCGCCATCGGCGTCAATCCCGTGGATACCTACATGCGCGCGGGCACGTACCCGCGGAAGCCGTCGCTACCTTGGACGCCGGGCACCGATGGCGCCGGCACGGTCGAATCCTTCGGTCCCGCCTCGAATCGTGAGGCGGCAGCGGGACTGAAGGTTGGCGATCGCGTGTATATCGCGGGCAGTCTGAGCGGCGCGTACGCGGAACAATCGCTCTGCGAGGAGCGCTTCGTGTTCCCTCTACCTGCGAGTGTTTCTTTTGCACAGGGCGCGGCCATACACATTCCGTACTCCACTGCATTTCGTGCGCTCTTTCATCGCGCGCACGCGCTGGGAGGCGAAACAGTGCTGATTCATGGCGCGAGCGGAGCTGTCGGAATCGCGGCCGTACAGCTTGCGCGAGCCGCTGGGCTGCGCGTCGTCGGGACAGTCGGTTCCGATCGCGGACGCCAGCTCGTCGCCGCCGAAGGCGCGCACGAAATTCTCGAGCACAAAACGCCCGGTCATTTCGACGAAGCCCTCGCGCTGACCGGCGGCCGCGGCTACGACGTGATTATTGAAATGCTCGCGAACGTGAACCTGGGCCGCGATCTTCCGATTCTTGCGCCCAAGGGACGGGTGGTCGTCGTGGGCAATCGCGGCAGTGCGGAAATTGATGCGCGCCACACCATGACCCGCGACGCCTCAATCCTGGGCATGAGCATGTGGAACGCTTCGCCCGATGAAGTGATCAGCATCCATTCGGCGCTCGTCGCGGGGCTTGAGAACAAAACGCTTCGCCCTGTGATTGGGCGGGAGATTCCGCTTGCCGAAGCCGCGCGCGCACACGTAGCGGTGATGGAAGCTGGCGCGTACGGCAAGATTGTTCTGATTCCATAGCTTTATCATCCGCACGGAGGTTCGATTTCATGCAACGAGCAGCCACAGCCGTCTGGAACGGCACGCTGAAAGAGGGAAAGGGCGCGATCTCCACCGCAAGCGGAGTGCTTTCCAGCACGCCATATTCCTTCTCCGCGCGCTTTGAAAATGGACAGGGCACTAATCCCGAAGAGTTGATTGCCGCAGCCCATGCCGGCTGCTTCACCATGGCGCTTTCGGCCCAGCTCAGTACGATGAACTTCATGCCGGAAACTTTGCGCACCAAGGCAACTGTCTCCCTTGAGAAGCTCGACGCGGGCTGGACGATTTCTAAGGTTCATCTCGACGTCAACGCGCGAGTTCCGGGCATCTCGTCCTCGGCCTTTGAGGCGGCCGCTGCCAGCGCGAAAGCTAATTGCCCCGTTTCTCGGCTTTTGAAGGCGGAAATCACGATGACGGCAAGCTTGGATCAGGCGGCGTGATGCTTTCCGTCGCGGCGGGCCTGATTATCATCGCTGTCGTATTGTGGGAGGCGTTCGAAACCGTTGTGCTCCCGCGCCGCGTCGCGCGCCCGTTTCGATTGACGCGCCTTGTTTATCGCGTCACATGGCTTCCATGGAGGGCCATCGCCCACGCTTTCCAAAAGTCGAAATCCCGCGAGACGTTCCTCAGCATTTACGGCCCGATTTCAATCTTGATTCTATTTGTCGTCTGGGCCTCCGCTATTATTCTCGGGTTCGCGCTGCTCTACCACAGCGGTTCCACACAGGACTCAACGCATCCTACGTTTGAAACCTCCCTCTACCTAAGCGGCACTACGATGTTCACGCTGGGCCTCGGCGATGTGATTCCGCATACCTGGCCGGAGCGTTTTCTGGTCGTATGCGAGAGCGGAATCGGGTTCGGCTTCCTCGCGCTTGTCCTGAGCTATTTGCCGGTGATCTATCAGGCGTTCTCCCGCCGCGAAGTGAACATCGTTTTGCTCGACGCGCGCGCGGGTTCCCCTCCCACTGCCGCCGAGATATTGCGGCGCCACGCGGGCCCCCGCGGGGTGGTGGCGCTTGAGCGGTTACTGCACGATTGGGAGCATTCCTCGGCTGACATCCTCGAGAGCCACGTATCGTATCCGAGCGTCAGCTACTTCCGTTCGCAACATACCAACGAATCATGGCTCGCGTCGCTTACCGCAATTCTCGATTCGTGCAGTTTCTTGCTGGCGTTTGTCGAAAGCGAGGCTTCGCGACAGGCTCGCCTGACGTTCGCGATGTGTCGCCACACCGTCGTGGATCTCGCGCAGCTTTTCGACGAGCCGCCGCCCGCCCACGAGGGCAACCGCTTACCGGCTCCAGAGCTTGAGCGACTGCGGGCCGTCGCAATAAGAGCCGGCTTTCAACTTCGTGACGACGAAGCGTCGTACAAGAAGCTCGCCGATCTTCGGGCGATGTATGAGCCCTACCTTCATGCTCTCTCGCGCTTCCTTTATATGGAGGTCCCTCCGTGGGTCCTGGCAAAGGAAATCACGGATAACTGGAAGACCAGCGCGTGGGGCCGCATCTCTGGCATCAGCGGCCCCGATCTCGAGGGACCTGACGATCACACCGACTGAAGTCTCGCATCGCGCAGTTCTCCGAACAGCCAAATTGGCCGTGTTTTACGGACGTTCCACGACATACCCGCCCTGCAGATGAAAATGCGTGTGCTATAATTTCGGTTTCAGGAACCGACAAAAGTTTCTTTACGAGACGCGGAGAGATTCATGAGCCTGCCGAAGACCGAGAAGATCTGGCACAACGGGAAATTCATCAATTGGGACGACGCCACGATTCACGTGCTATCTCACGTCGTCAGCTACGGATCGGCCGTCTTCGAAGGCATCCGTTGCTACGACGCGTCGCAAGGCCCGTCCATCTTCCGCCTGCGCGAGCATATGCAGCGGTTGCTCAACTCCGCCTATATTTATCGGATGCCAGTTCCCTTTACGCTCGATGCACTGTGCCAGGCCAGTCTCGATTTGGTGCGCACGAACAAAGTGCCTGCGTGCTACGTCCGCCCCATCATCCTGCGCGGTTATGGCGATGCGGGCGTGAATCCCACAAGTAATCCGGTTGAGGTTTACCTCGCCTGTTGGGAATGGGGCAAATATCTCGGCGACGAAGCTCTACGCGCTGGCGTGGATGTTTGCATCAGCTCGTGGAATCGCCCGGCGCCGAATACGCTTCCGCAGATGGCCAAGGCCGCGGCGAATTACATGAACTCGCAGCTCATTCGCATGGAAGCAAAAGTGAACGGCTACGAGGAAGGAATCGCACTCGATACGAACGGCTATGTGAGCGAAGGTTCGGGCGAAAACATTTTCGTGGTAATGAACGGCTCTGTCTCTACACCGCCTCTGGCGAATTCCGCGCTGCCCGGAATCACCCGCGATTCGATTATGAAAATCTGCCGCGACCTCGGCATTCCGATCGCCGAACAGGTGATTCCGCGCGAGATGCTCTATATCGCGGACGAAGTTTTCTTTTGCGGCACTGCCGCCGAAGTCACGCCGGTTCGCTCGATTGACCGCATCAACGTCGGCGCTGGCGCGCGCGGTCCCGTCACCAAGCGCATCCAGGACGACTTTTTCGCCATCACCAGCGGCAAGTTGCCCGATCGTCATGGCTGGCTATCTCCGCTGAATGTCCCGAGCGCCGCCGTGCGCTAGAGCGTTAGCGGAATCGAGGGCACTCTGCGAAGGATATCGAGAGACTTTGTAGGGGCACGATCGATCGTGCCCGGCGATCTTCCTTGGCGACCCAGACGGCGATTGGCGACATTCACTTTCTTTGACTCTCTCTCTCCGATTCAAGTAGAATCCGCGCACTTAGATTCAGGGAGAGCGCATGTACAGTCTTGCGCAAAAGCTCGTCGCTGAGTTTATTGGTACGTTCACTCTGATCTTCATTGGCGCCGGCTCGATCTGCGCCGATCAATATCTCGCCGCCACCGGCCAGGGCGGAGTGGGACTCCTGGGCATCGCCGCAGCGCACGGTCTGGCGTTTGGGATCATGGTCACGGCCATGGGGCACATTTCCGGAGGTCATTTCAATCCCGCGATCACGATTGGCTTCTGGGTTACGCGGCGTTTGAGCACCCTGCACAGCATCTCCTACTGGATCGCCCAATTGCTTGGCGCCACAGCGGCGGCCTACATGATCAAGCTTACGATTCCGGATTCGACGTGGACCGCCAAGGCTCTCGCGTCGATCACTCCTGACCTCGGCGGCGACTTCACGCGTGCGCACGGTATTGCGCTTGAGGCCGTGATGACGTTCCTGCTTGTGTTCGTCGTATTCGCCACGGCCGAGGATGCCAAAGGCGCGTTCAACAAGATTGCCGGCTTCGCCGTCGGCCTCACGATTACCATGGATATTCTCTTCGGCGGCCCTTTCACCGGAGGGTCCATGAATCCTGCTCGAACCTTTGGTCCAGCATTGGTGACCAGCCACTGGCAGAATCACGGCGTGTATTGGGCGGGCCCGCTTCTCGGCGGTGTGATTGCGGGTGTCCTCTACGACCGGATGTTCCTGCGTGACCAGCCTCCGGCCTAGGACGCCGCCAACTCCGTCGTCTCCCCGGGCGCTGGCTTGTGCCTTCGCATCGACGTTTCATGTTTGCCTGTCCGTTGCGCCCCTAGAAACTCGCCTACCCGCCCTCCTTGTGAGGTACTAGAACCCATGCTAGTTTTGGCTTCAGCTTTGTAATCGGGGAGTGTTCTCGATGGCCCTCAATATTGACGATCTTTTGCGCCGCGCCGTTGATAGTCGCGCCTCTGACTTGCACCTGAAAGTCGGCAACCACCCATATCTTCGCGTGGACGGCCTGCTGAGCGGTCTCACCGATGTTCCCCGTATCACGCCGGAAGAGATGCTTTCGATGGCGTTCAGCATGATGACCAACCGGCAGAAGCAAAAGTTCAAGGAAACGGCTGAGTTGGACATGGCTTACGGAGTCGCTGGCCTGGGCCGGTTCCGCGTAAACGTATTCCAGCAGCGCGGCAACGTCGGCATGGTGCTCCGCGTGATCCCTACGAAAATCCGCACGATTGAGGAACTTGAGCTCCCGCGCATCTTGATGCAGATCTGCGAAGAGCAGCGCGGGTTGATTTTGACGACCGGTACGACCGGTTCCGGCAAGTCCACGACGCTGGCGGCCATGATTGACCGCATCAATTCGCTGCGCGCCGAACACATCATTACCATTGAGGACCCGATCGAATATCTGCACCGGGACAAAAAGGGATTCATCAATCAGCGCGAAGTCGAAGTGGATACGTCGTCGTTCTCAACCGCTCTCCGCGCCGCGTTGCGGCAAGACCCCGACGTCGTGCTCGTCGGCGAAATGCGCGACTTGGAAACCATTTCCACGGCTCTGCTCGCAGCCGAAACCGGTCACCTGGTTCTCTCGACTTTGCACACACTCGACGCCACGGAAACGATTCAACGCATCATCGCGGTCTTCCCGCCGCCGGAGCAAAAGCAGATTCGTTTGCAGCTTGCGGGAACGCTTAAGGCGGTCATCAGCCAGCGTCTTGTCCGCAAGAGCGACGGCTCGGGCCGCGTGCCCGCGGTCGAAGTGATGGTCGCGACCGGATACATTCGCGATTGCATCATTAATCCGGATAAGACTCGCATGATCCGCGACGCCATCGCCGCGGGGACCAGCCAGTACGGCATGCAGACGTTCGATCAATCGCTCTTCGATCTGTATTCCCGCAACCTCATCACACTCGAAGAGGCCTTGCTGCGCGCCTCGAACCCGGACGATTTCCACCTCCGCGTTCAGGGTATCCGTTCCTCCGCCGATTCCGCTCGCGAGGATATGGAACGCGCGATGAACGAATTCGAGCGCACCGGCAAGCACTAACGATCTGGTCGCAGTGTTCGTTAGGGGATCGGAGCTTCTTCTCCAACAAACGAATCGGCGCGAAGCGCCTTTCTGCGTGTTGTCTCGATCACAGCACGTATTTCGGTGCCGTGCGCACTTGAAAACGCGACGGCCGTTCGCGCCTCCGCCTCGTCCTTTACTTCCTTTACCTCCTCTGTCTCCTCAACTATCCTTCCGCCATGCGCTCTCGTTCCTCTCCGCGCCAGCTTGCCACTGAGCCGCAGCTCTATGCCTCTGCCATCCGCGCACTGATGCGTCGCGCGCACTCGATTCACGAAATGCGCCGATATCTCGAGCGTCGCGCCGAAGTCAAACAACTGGTTTCCGCAGTTGTCGCGCGCCTCCGCGAGCAGCAGTATCTCGACGATGCCCGCTACGCGCTCGAGTACGTTCGCAATCACGCGAAGTTGCGCCGGCAAGGGCGCTTTCGCATCGCCCGCGAACTGCGCGGACGGGGCGTCCCCGACCTCCACATCGAAGCCGCGCTCGATTCTGTCTTTGCCGAGACGGACGAAGCCGCGTCCGTCCGCACGCGCCTAAAGCGGCATCTATCGCATGTTCGCGGCGCGCTAAGTGCGAACAAAGTCGCCTCGATCTATCGCAGCCTGCTTCGCGCCGGCTTTTCTTCCGATATCATTCGCGCCGAGCTGCGCGGCGTCACGCACGGTGACCTGCCCGAATCGTCCGACGGGCCCGATTCCGACCCTTGAGCCGAGGTCGTCGCCCCCAACGAAGCTCTGCCAGTGGCCCGACGCAATAGAATCGCCAAAACCTTTTGCCGCAAGCTTCGTCTATACCCCTCAGTGCAAGCGTCTCTACACAGGTCAGCGAGGCGCCCCCTTCAAAGGAGAACGGCTCATGAAGAATCTGTTCCTTTCGGCCTTGCTCTTCGCCCTGGCCATAGGCGGTACGGCCAGGCACACAGCGGCTCAGGCTACGCAATCAGCGGATAGGACCTCCCCAAGTTACGACATGAAAGCGCAGTCGCTAGAAGATCTCGACGACATGCACAAGAAGTTCTATCGCCTGGCTCAGGCAATTCCGGCCGATAAATTCACTTGGAGGCCCGGCGAAGGCGTCCGCTCAGTCAGCGAGGTATTTCTCCACGTTGCCGACATGAATTTCCAGATGCCCGCGGCCATCGGCGCCACTCCCGCGCCCGGCTATAAAAAGGAAGGCTACGAAAAGTCCACCACGGACAAGGCGAAAGTCATCGAGCAGCTGAATCAGTCCTTTGATTACGTTCACGCCTACGTCAACGGGATGACCAACGCGGATTTCGCCAAGCCTGAGCTGAAGTTCGGTCCCCAGGCCAGCGCCGGCGACATCATCTACATCATCGTTGCAGACGACCACGAGCACCTCGGTCAGTCCGTCGCTTACGCGCGCGTGAACGCCATCGTCCCGCCATGGACCGCCGATGCGATCAAGAAGCAGGCGCAAAAGCCGTAAAGATTGAAATGTAGCACCGCGACCTTTTGCACGGCACGGCCTCGAACTTGCTTCGGAATACTGACGGGCGATTAAAGAGCGGGCTTACGATGGAAGCGTGGGGTTTTAGCCCCACGAAAACACATGCTCGCTTCGAAGGGCTTCAGCCCTGGGAACAACGCAACGTTGCGAGCCGCCTACCGCGCGACGCTGTCCTGAATGATGGCGTTCACCGGTGGGAGAATGCCGAGGTCCCTATAAATCGGTCGAATAAGCTTTCGGATTTGCGGGAGACGGCCGGCGAACCAGATCGAACCGGCGATACAACAGGCTCCGCTTAGCATCACGGTTCGCGGTGCGCCGATCGCGTGCGCCAGGCTGCCCGCGAGCAAGCTCCCAAAAGGCGCCATTCCCACGAAGGCAACGGTATAGAAACTCATCACCCGGCCTCGTTTGCTGTCTTCGACGACGGTCTGAATGATCGTGTTGCTGGCGGCCATTTGTTGCATCAATCCGAAACCGCAAATGAGCATCAGCACGAGCGAAATCCACAAATTTCGCGACAACCCGAAAAAAATCAGACCGACGCCGAAGGCTCCCGCGGAAAGTGGAATCATCCTCCCGAGTCCCAGCACGGTTTTTCGCATCGCGAGAGATATTGCCGAAACCAGTGCGCCCACTCCGACGGCACCCATCAAAAAACCGAGCGTATGCGGTCCTCCTCTCAAAATTTTCGCGGCGAATACGGGCATCAGCACGGTAAACGGCCATCCCATCAGGCTAACGATCGCGAACAACAGCAGGATCGTGCGAACCGGCGCGAAGGTCGAAACGTAGGTCCAGCCTTCTTTCAATTGCACGAGCATCGAGCCTGTGTGCCGTTTCACGCCCGTGGGCTTCACTCCCCGCATGGCGATCAGCGAAGCAATCACCGCGAGGTAACTCAGTCCGTCCGCAAGGAAGCAATAGCCTTCCCCGGACACGGCGATCACCGCCCCTGCGAGCGACGGTCCCACAAGGCGCGCGATGTTCACCATGGACGAATTCAACGCGATCGCGTTGCCCAGGTCCTCCTTCTCCTCCACCATTTGCACCAGAAAAGCCTGCCGGCCCGGCATGTCAAACCCATTAATCGCGCCTTGAAACGCACTTAGAAGGATGATTTCGTGAATGGTGATGTGCTTGGTGAGCGTAAGCACGGCCAGGGCGAAGGACTGAAGCATCGCCAAGATCTGAGTCACCAGCAGGAGGTCACGGCGGTTCAGGCGGTCAACCCACACGCCGGCGAACGGCGCCAGCAAGAATGTCGGTATCTGCCCGGCGAATCCCACGATTCCCAGCAAAAGAGCCGAGCCGGTCAGCCGATAAACGAGCCAACTCGTCGCGAGGCGCGTCATCCACGTGCCGATTACCGAGATGCCCTGGCCGCCGAAATACAGCCGAAAGTTTCGATGCCGCAGGGCCCTCCATATGTAGGAAAGTCGGCCCGATCTTTCCGGTGGAGTCGCCGTCGAACTAGGGTGCGCGGCCATAGCGTTCTATTTTGCCATTCCTGCAGCACAATTCGACGGGCAATCATCGGGCAGTGTCGCTCCTGTGCGCTCTCGGTGTCCTCTGTGGTAAGCCTTTCTCAGTTCTTTCTGGGCGTTCTCTGCGTCCCTGCTCTGAAGTTTGAGTTTCTTGATGTGCTGTTCGTTGACACTGAAATGGCGCCATCACCGATCGCTTGCACTCGATGACTTCTCTCCCTAATATGGCTGGATGAGGAAAAGTTGACCGGGAACGACATTCGCAAGACGTTTCTGAAATTCTTCGAGGAGCGCGGCCACCGCGTCGTGCGCAGCTCTTCGCTCGTCCCGACGAACGATCCCACGCTGCTCTTCACCAACGCCGGGATGAATCAGTTCAAGGATGTTTTCCTCGGCCTCGAACAGCGCGACTACAAACGCGCCACGTCTTGTCAGAAATGCGTCCGCGCCGGCGGCAAGCACAACGACCTTGAGAACGTCGGCTTCACCAACCGCCATCACACTTTCTTCGAAATGCTCGGCAATTTTTCTTTCGGCGATTACTTCAAGAAAGAAGCGATCGAATGCGCGATGGAGATGGTCACGTCGAAGGACTGGTTTGGCATACGGCTCGACAAACTCCATTTCACCGTTTTTGGCGGCTCGGTTTACCCGGATCTTGAGCTTCCTCCGGATGACGAGGCCGCCGCGTTCTGGGCAAAGGTAGGCGCTCCGAAAGATCGCATCGTCGCCGTTCCCGGCCTGAGGGAAAATTTCTGGGCCATGGGCGACACTGGACCTTGCGGCCCGTGCAGCGAAATATTCTACGACATGGGTCCCGCTGCATCCGATCAAGGCCATGCGAACTGCAAATTTGGCTGCGATTGCGGCCGTTACGTCGAAATCTGGAACCTCGTCTTCATGCAATACAATCGAGAAGAGGCCATTAAAGACGGTGTCCGGAGTTTTGCGCTTAAAATCCTTCCCAAACCGTCCGTCGACACCGGCGCCGGTCTCGAGCGCATCGCCGCTGTTTTGCAGGGCAAAATCAGCAATTTCGACACCGATTTGTTTCAGCCGCTGATTCGCGAGGCCGCGCGCCTCACGCAGCCGGATCGAAGGGATGCAAGGATTGAGCCGTCGCTGCGCATCCTTGCCGACCACGCTCGGGCGGCGACATTTCTGATCTCCGACGGCGTGATCCCTTCGAATGAAGGCCGCGGATACGTGTTGCGCAAGATTATTCGTCGCGCACTCCGCCACGCGCGCACTCTTGAAGCGCCATCGCCGTTCCTTTCGACGATGTCTGCGGCCGTTCGTGTCGAGATGCAGGGAGCCTACCCCGAACTCGAGGAGCACGCCGCCCGCGTGATACGCGTCCTCGATGAAGAAGAAAACCAATTCACACGCACCGTGGATGTGGGTTTGAAGAAGCTGGACGAGGACCTGAAGACGCTGCTGAAAGAAACCGCCTCGAAGACGTTCATGCAGGACGTTGAGGAAAACCGTCGCTTTCAAACTGATGCCCAACAGACGCCGGCGGAGCCGTACAGGGGCTCCATTGTTCTACCGGCGCGCGTTTCGTATCCCGGTGAGAAGGCGTTCAAGCTTTACGATACGTACGGTCTACCGCGTGACTTCATCAGTGACGTGATGCGCGATGCGGGAGTTGATGTTGATTGGCCGGGATTCGAGCGCGCCATGGACGAGCAACGCACACGCGCGAAGGCATCGTGGAAAGGCGCTCACAAGGAATCAGCTAGCCCAAACTATGCAAAGCTCGCGGGCACGTTCAAAACGGAACCGGATTTTTACTTTGGCACGCGCACAAGCGATTGCCGTATTGAAGCCATCATCACGACGCAAGGCTCCGTAAACGAAATCAAGAAGGGCGCGGAAGCCGAGATCGTGCTCGATCGCACATCCATCTATTCCGAATCGGGCGGCCAGGTCGCGGACACCGGCGGCCTCTACGATAATTCCGAATCGCTCGAAGTCGCGGAAGTTCGCGGCGCCTACTTCCCGGTCACCGGACTGATCGCGCATCGCATTATCGCGAAGGAAGATCTGCATGTAGGCGACCGCGTCGCCACCGTCGCCGATCCTGATCGCCGCGCGCGCAACATGCGCAATCACACCGCCACACACCTGATGAACGCCGCGCTGCGCAATATTCTCGGGGCGCACGTGAAGCAGGCAGGTTCGCTCGTCGCGCCCGACCATCTGCGTTTTGATTTTTCGCACTTCGCCGCCGTGGACCCGAGCGAATCCGCCGAAATCGAACAGCAAGTGAATGAAGAAATCCGCAAAGATCTCGAAATCCGCACTGACATCATGAACATTGACGACGCGCTCGCGTCCGGCGCGCTGGCATTCTTCGGCGACAAATATCCGGAAGCGAACGTTCGCGTCGTAACGATTCCCGACGATTCCTCGCCGCGCGGCTTTTACAGCAAGGAACTTTGCGGAGGCACGCACACGGTCCGCACGGGCGCGATCGGCCTTTTCAAAATTGTCGCCGAGCAATCCATCGCTGCGGGCGTCCGCCGGATCGAAGCCATCACCGGCGACGGTGCGCTGGCCGAATATCAGCGCCTGCTCATAACGCTGCGCACCGCCGCGGGCATGCTAAACGCCTCTGAGGACCAGCTGATTCCCGCTTTGGAGCGCCAGCTTGACCAGATTAAGGCCCTTGAGCGGCAGTTGCAAGGTCTGCGACGCAACGCGGTCGGCTCCCAAGCCGAGGGACTGATGGACAACGTCCGGGAGGTCAAGGGCGTGCGCGTCCTAGCCGCGCAGGTCACTGCCAGCCGCGAGGCCCTCCGCCAGATGGTGGATTCCCTGCGCCAGAAGCTCGGCTCCGGGGTGGTCGTTCTCCTCTCGACCGACGACGGCAAAGTTGCTCTAATTGCGGCAGTTACCAAGGATCTGACTCAAAGATTACACGCCGGGAAAATCGTCCAGGAACTAGCCAAGATGGTGGGCGGATCTGGGGGAGGAAAGCCCGATTTGGCGGAGGCTGGCGGAAAAGACACATCCGCAGTCGAAAGTACCTTGCGTTCCATTTACCCCCTCATAGACCGATTGCTATAATCCCCGTGGTGCCAGAAGTTTACGCCGGGAAAGCTCTTTCCCGACGCGTATCGGTGTCTGTCTAATGACCAAGCAGATTGTTCGAGATTGCAGCATTCTGCCTTCCCCAAGGGCATGGAGTGAGCGGCTTATGACCAGGTGCAGCATCGCCATCGCCGTTCTGGCAGCGGTGGCCTGGCTCTCGCTGCCCGCGCCTTCCGCTGCTCAAATCGCGGCCTCTGTGGACAAAGACGGCAGAATGGTTTTCGTCAACTCGAATTCACAGCCGCACCGTAGTGGGAGTACTATCAGTCCGCCCGCGGCTGCCCCACAGGCTCTGCACGATGCAACTGCCGAGCCGGTGTTGACGGCGAAGGCGCATCGCGCCGTCGAGCCGCCATTGCCGCCCGCAATTCCTGCGACGGCGGATGGATTCGCGACCGCGCCGCCGGTTTCGTCACCGGAGGATTCGGCCGACCCAATGGATCGCATGATTCGCGAAACCGCCAAACGTCACGAAGTCGATCCCGCGCTGGTCAAGGCTGTGATCAGCACAGAATCTGGATGGAATCCCCGCGCGGTTTCTCGTAAGGGAGCGGTTGGGCTGATGCAATTGATTCCTGAAACCGCAGAGCGCTACGGCGTCGGCAATCTGTTCGATCCTGCGCAGAATGTCGAAGGCGGAACGACGTATCTGAAATGGTTGCTGGATCGATACAACGGCGATTTGCCGAAAACGCTCGCGGCATACAACGCGGGCGAACATGCTGTGGATCTATATCGAGGTGTTCCGTTGTACCCGGAAACGCAAAAGTACGTGCAAAAGGTAACACACGCATATCTCCAGCCCGGATCGGGACGCAACCCGACGCCCTGGAGCCCGCCAAAGGCTCCCGTGCGACGCGAAGTGGATTCGAATGGCCGGGTAGTCTTCACGAACGAATGAAACGCATCGCTTCTCGGGGGAATTGCGACGCTGGAAGAGTTCTGTGCGCAGCTGCGATCGCCGCTGTGCTCGCGCTATGTTTTGTCCTCCCCGTTCGTGCCGACAGGAAATCCGAAGCCCGCGATCAATTCGAGCGCTCCGTCAAGATGCGTACGATGCTCGAAGGTTACCTCGAGAAGGATCGCTCGCTCGCCGAATACCGCCAGACCATCTCGGCTTATCACAAAGTTTATTTGATCTCGACGCAAGCGGTGGAAGTGACGCCGTCACTCATCGCCGAAGGCGAGTTGTATCAGGAGATGGGCCGGCTCTTTGATCCCAAGTATTTTCAATCCGCCATCGACGCCTACAACTTCCTGTTGAAACAGTATCCGGAAAGCCGATACCGCGGCGAAGCCATGCTTGCCATTGCCCAAATCCAGAATGACGATTTAGACAAGCCGGCCGACGCGGAAGTGTCCTACAAGGAATATGTGAAGCGGTTCCCGCGCTCCGATAAGGCGAAAGAGGCGCGCGAAGCGCTAAAGGAAATTGCCGCTGGAAACGGCCCCGAACCCGAGAAGCTGCCGGACACCGACGGCCAGCGCGTTGATCCGCGCGTCTCCGACAAAGGCACTCCTAGCGTAACGGGCATTCAAACCTGGAATGCCGAGGATTCCACTCACATCGTCGTCGCGCTTGACGACACGATCAAATACGATTCCGTCCGCATCGCAGCACCCGATCGCATCTATTTCGATCTTTACAAGGCGAAACTCGGAGCCAAACTTCCGAGCAAACAGGTGGATGTGCAGAATGGCCTGTTGAAATCCATTCGCGTTGCACAGAATAAACCGACTGTCGTCCGGATCGTCCTCGACGTGAACGGGGCGAAGGATTTTTCAGCGTATCTGCTTGCGAAACCGTATCGACTGGTGATTGATGTTCGCTCGAAACCGGTTGCCACGGCCACAAACGCTACCGCACCCGCTACGATCGCGAGCGTGAAAACTGAACGGACCGCGGTCTCGAACGCTTCGCTCGAGAAACCAAGCCTGAGCTCATCGGTGATTGACAGCGAAACGGTCACGGTGAATTCCACGAAGGACGCCACTTCTGCACGGCTTTCCGCGAAAACTGCCGCCAAGGTTGCGGCAGACGCGGGCCCCATTGTTCCGGCCAAGAAAACCACTGCGAACGTCGCCGCTCTCGGACCACCACCAGAGCCGAAGCCTACGCGTGAAGGCGATCGATCTCTGACGCGGGCGCTGGGCCTGAAAATCAGCCGCATCGTGATTGACGCAGGCCACGGGGGCCACGATACGGGTACGATCGGTCCACACGGCTTGATGGAAAAAGACCTGTGCCTCGATGTCGCGCTGCGCCTGGGCACCTTGATCGAACAAAAGCTTCCTGGCGCGGAAGTGATCTACACGCGCAAGGACGACACATTTATCCCGCTCGAGCAACGCACCTCGATTGCCAACGAGGCGAAAGCCGATCTCTTTATTTCGATCCACGCGAACTCGAGTCACGACCCCGCGGCTCGCGGTATCGAAACGTACTACCTGAACTTCGCGACCTCCGCGGAATCCATGGAAGTGGCCTCGCGCGAAAACGCCAATTCGCAGGAGTCGCTGCACGATCTGCAGGATCTGATCCAGAAAATCGCGCGGAATGAAAAGATCGAGGAGTCGAAAGAGCTTGCGAGCGACATACAAGATACGCTCACCGCGCGGATGCAACTGGTGAGCCACGGCGAAAAGAATCGTGGCGTGAAGAAAGCGCCGTTCGTCGTGCTGATCGGCGCCAATATGCCCTCGGTGCTCTCGGAAATCTCTTTCGTCAGCAATCCGGGAGACGAAAAGCTGCTCCGCAAGCCCGACCAGCGACAGCGGATTGCCGACGGCCTGTATCGCGGCGTTGCGACCTACCTCGACAACCTGAACAGCCTCACCTATAACAAGCAAAAGCTCGTTTCTGAAAATCACCTCTCCGGCGGCCACCTGGAGCCCGCAACAGTGGTATCTACCGGGAATCCCAAGTAGTATTTTCGGTGTCTAATACACAGGGGTGTTTATGCGACGCCTGATACGCTTGTCCATTGCGGTGCTGGCCTATGCGCTGTGCGCAGCCCTACCGCCGGCGTCCGCCCAGAATATTCTGCCGGCGTCCGCTGCCGGATGGACGAGCACCCATGAGCCGACGGTGCAGGGTATGATCTCGCCCCAGCAAGTCCTGAATGAATACGGTGTTGTTTCGAGCGAAAACTCTGTGTTTAAGCATGGCCATGATTCCCTCGGTGCCGACCTTTACAGGCTAAAAGATGCAAGCGGTGCGTACGGCCTGTATTCGTTCCTCCGTCAGCCGGACATGCGGCGCGCGAATTTCACCGATCACGCCTCGATCTCACGCAGCCGAGTCCTTGTTCTCGCTGGCAACATGGTTCTCGACATAACCGGTAACGACCTCGCGAACGCCGAGCCGCAGATTAAACAAATCGTCGTCGCCGTAGCATCTCACGCCGAGGAAGGCTCGTTGCCGACGCTACCGCTCTATTTACCGGAAAAGAGCCGCGTGGCCGTCTCCGACCGCTACATTCTGGGTCCACAGACGCTGGATCAGATGTTTCCCGGCGGGATTGGCGATTCCGTCGGATTTCAGCGGAGCGCCGAGGCCGAACTGGCGCACTATCGCCTCGACGGACGCGACGCGACTCTGTTGATCGTCGGCTTCCCTACCGACCAGCTCGCCGCCCTGCAGCTGAGGGAGTTACAGGAAAATTTCAACATCAACGGAACGAGTCACCCCACCGCGGCGCCGCTATTCGCCAAGCGCTCGGCCAGGCTCCTGGCGATCGTTGCTGGCGCGACGAACCAAGCGGAGGCCAACACTTTGCTCGATCAGATCCGAATGGAAACGGAGCGCAGCTGGAATGAGCCTGTGCTCAAACCCGAGCCGCGCATCGAGTTGATGATCGAAGGTTCGATTATCGGCGCGATGACAATATGCGTATTCGCGCTCGTCGCGGGCCTTTCCTTCGGTGGGCTTCGGCTCGTCGTGAAGCGCTTTCTGCCCGGAAAGGTGTTTGACACCAAGACGCATCTTCAGGTTCTACAGCTCGGCCTCGGCAGCAAACCGATTAATTCCGACGACTTCTACGGCTATAGTGCCCCAACCGCACCTGGCGCGCCTGTGGATAAGAACTTGCCTGACCGCGTCGCAATGCGCATATTTCGTTGACAATACAGACCTTACGTGAAATTCCCAACCTCGACTTGGCCGCTTGACATCGCGGCCAACGCCCTCTAGACTGCGGGCGAGGATTGGGTTCGAAAGCCATCCGCGCATTGGCTGTAGAGCTTTTTCTTCCAGAAGGCCCGCTTCACAGCGGGCCTTCTGTCTTCACAACTCGCGTACCGCGCCGCGCGTTCGGAATACCGAAAGGTTTCGGAACTTTCGGTGCCGCCAACGGAATCTCAGATATCGCCGAAGGATTCGACCTGGAAACGCCTGCGTCTAAGTCGCTCCCGCGTACGCTCGCCCTAGGGGATAATGAATAGCGATGTATCCCACACAAAGGAATAGGCCGAAGTTTGTCCTCGGCCTCATCGCATGCGCGATTTTGCTCTGGGCAACTCCAGGCGGGGCGCAACAGCCACAGCCGGCGACGCCAGCCACGACTCCCTCGAGCAGTCAATCGCAACCCGCAAGCGCCGGACAGCAGGGTCAGCAACAGGGACTAAACACCGTCAATACGGACCGGCTTTTCGGCGTACTGCCAAACTACGCCACGGTTGAGACTGAACATGAATTCGGTCCACTTACGGTAAAGGATAAATTCAAGCTGACAGCGGACAGCATGTTCGACCCGGTTACGTTCCCGTTTATTGGCCTCGAAGCTGTGATAAGCCAAGCCCAAAATAGCGATCCCGAATACGGGCAGGGTCTGAAAGGCTATGGCGCAAGATACGGCACCGCCTACGGCGACGCCCTGTTCGGTACGACGATGACGACTTCGGTGTTTCCTTCGTTGCTTCACCAGGACCCGCGATACTTTCAATTGGGCCAAGGCAGCATCGTCCATCGCAGCTGGTATTCGGTGAGCCGTATTTTTTGGACACGCAACGATGACGGCAGCCACGGTTTCAACTATTCAGAGATCGCGGGAAACCTGGTGGCCGCAGGAATTTCAAACGCCTACCACCCGGCGCAGGAGCGCACGGTTTCGAACACCCTGAGCGTGTGGGGTACGGACATCATGTGGGACGCCGCCTCCAACGTAGCGAAGGAATTCTGGCCGGACATTCGCCGCAAAATTCACAAGCAGAAGGATCAGGACTAAATAGCCGCCTCGGGTCAGCATCGCGCTACGTGCGCGCGGAGGAGTGTGCCGAGTTCAGGATTTTCTCGTAGTAGGCCTCATAGAGTGGAATGATATCGTTCGAGCAGTATTTGGCGCGGGCGCTGGCGCGGGCCATCTGACCCATCAGGCGGCCGCGGTCGGGCCGCGTCAGAATCTCCAGCGCGTATTTCGCGGCGGTATGCACGTCGCGAGGCTCGAAAAGATAGCCATCCACGCCGTGCTTCACGACCTCCGGCAAGCCTCCTACATTCGTCGCCACCACCGGGACTTCGCAGGCCATCGCTTCGAGCGCCGCGAGCCCGAAAGATTCCTCATCGCTAGGCAGAAGGAATAGATCGGCGAGCCCAAGTTTCTCGTGCACGTGGTCCTGCTTGCCGATAAAAAGCACGTCCTTGGAGATGCGTTTTTTCCGGACCATGTACTCGGCGGCGCCCCGATCGGGGCCGTCTCCCACCAGGACGAGTTTGGCGGCAATCTTTTCGCGGACGAGCGCGAAGATTTCGACGACGTCGGTCAGACGTTTCACGGGCCGGAAATTCGAGAGGTGCATCAGAATCGGCTCGCCACTGGGTGCCCAACGCGCGCGGGCGGCGTCATCCGCAGACTTCTTGTAAAGATCGCAGTTGACGAAGTTCGGAATCACGTCAATGGACCGCTTAATTTCAAATTCCTTCAGTGTTCGATCGCGCAGGTAACTCGATATAGCCGTCACGCCGTCGCTCTGCTCGATGGAAAAGCGAGTGATGGGCAGATAGCTGCGATCGCTGCCGACGAGAGTGATATCGGTGCCATGGAGCGTCGTGATGAACGGCAAGCGCCTCGGCGAGGCCATCATGCGAGCCAGCAGCGCGCTGACCGAATGTGGAATAGCATAGTGGACATGCAACAGATCGAGCGACGCCTGCTCGGCCACTTCCCCCATCTTCGTCGCCAGCGCCAGCGTGTACGGCGGATGATCGAACAGCGGGTAGCTGGTGACCTCGACCTCGTGGAAAAATATCCGATCGCTCGCCCCGGTCAGGCGGATGGGCATCGCGTAGCTGATGAAATGAATTTCGTGGCCCCGAGCGGCCAGCTCGATGCCCAGTTCGGTGGCGACGACGCCGGAACCGCCATACGTTGGATAGCAAGTGATTCCGATTTTCATGGCTTTAGACAGAGTGTGTAAGCGAGAGCCTGACCCGAAGCCACTGGAGATAGAGCGAGTTGCGCGTCCTGCGCGTGAATCGCAGCGGGAATTAAAAGTATGAGCGACGCGAGCCCAACTACCTTCACGGGGACCATGAGGTGATTATGCGCCGCCTACTGACCGTTGGTACCGCCCAGAGCGGCTTCGTCGCCTTCTTTATAAAGGTACCGGATCGAGTGTTTGTAAATCAGCAGATTCGGGCTACCGAAGCGTGTGAGTTTGATGCAATCCCGGTCGTACCATTCGACGGTTCCGTGAAGGACCTCGCCATCGGTCAAAACCACGGAAACGGGCGTCCGCGATTGCATCTGCTTCACGTAATAAAAATTCTCCGCGAACGTCTGGTCAGGCGGAGCCGGCTTCTTCCGGGGCGGCGGGGCCGCCTGCGGCGCGGGCTGCGCCTGCCGTGGTGCGGCGTATTGTTCCTTCATGTCGGTGAGGATGGGTCGAAACAGCTTGCGGTTCACCATGAGAGCTCCTCAGTAGGTCACTACTTCATATGACTACGTATGTGGACGTTCGGTTGCAACAATTCGCAAAAAATTCAGGATGGCCCGGGGCCTCACCGAATGCTTAGGGAAGTGACCAGAGAATCCAGACCTAACTGGCGGCCGATATTGCGCCGCATACGGCCTTCAAGCGTGTCCAGGCGACGCGTAGCCCGCAGAACCCATTCCCAGTTGATCTTCTTGCCCAGGGCCTCCACTTCTCTTCGCAGGTCGGGGTTACGAAGGAGACTGCTCTTGGAGCCCTCCGAGGATTCCAGCAAGTCCGTGAGCAAACTATAGAACAGCGCGAGAATGTTTTCAAACGATTCCTGCTCGTGCTTCGAAAGCTGAGCAGTGGCCGCGAAAATCTCGCTATATTTCTCCCCGGTTACAGCTCGTTCGAGAAGACTGAGCACGCTTTTGCGAAGCCGGGCGGATTCCTCCAGGTCAAGGGAGAGCGCCGCTCCCGGACTGCCCGCGGAAAGCTGAGCCGCCAATTTCCGCTCGGCGGGCTTCGTGTCCGACCGGCCCTTGAGAAACGATTCGATCTGCTCCGCCGGCACGGGCGCAAAATGAAACTGGAGGCAGCGCGAGCGGACGGTGGGCAGTAGCGCATCGGGCGTGGCCGCGAGCAAGATCAGCGTGGCGGATTCAGGCGGCTCTTCGAGTATCTTGAGAAAAAGATCCGCGTCGTTCCAGCGCATCGTATCGGCACCATCCAAAATGAACACCCGCCGCCGGCCTTGAGGCTTGAAATAGGCCGCGCGTTGCACCGCACGCAATTGCCCCACCCGAATGATCGGCCGCGCCACGGGAGTCCGCAGTCGTACCGGATCCGGAACGATCAGCCAGACATCCGGATGCGTCTCTAGAATCAGAGGCGTGCGCTCAACCGCAGCGGTGTCGGCAGACTCTCCGCGTTCGGCGAGACCCGCTTCCACCAGCGGCGCGGGATCGGCGAGTCGCACAATCCGGAGGCAGGAGGCGCACTCACCGCAGAAATCGTCTTTGAGCCGCTCGCAGTTTGCCGCCTGCGCGAACATTCGCGCGAGCGTGTACTTGCCGATCCCGCGCGGCCCGGTAAAGAGCATCGCACTGGGGACACGCTCGCGGCCGAGCGTGCCGCGCAGGGCGCTCACAATGCGCTGGTTGCCGAGAAATTCATCGAAGCCCATTCGATTAGCCGTTCGCCCGAACCGCTGAGTGCGTATGCGCCTCGACCGCCGCTACAATCTCGGCGTGAATTTCCGCCGGCTCGCGAAGCGCGCCGGAGTCGGTATCGAAGCATTCGATCGTAATCCAGTTTGGCTGTCGCGCCAGATCGTCATACACCTGCGAAGCAGCTTCGAGATGATCGAAATCGGCTTCCTGCAAGTCGCGCCTCGATTTCGTGTAGTCCCGCGCGCCTTTGTAGCCCACCAAACGATGCGCCTCGGCGACCGGCAAGCGGAGATAAATCACCAGGTCTTCGGCTGGAAGCGCGTGCACCTCGTATTCAAGCTGCTTCAGCCAGGCGAGAAATTCGGAGCGCTTCTCACGCGGCGCGCGCGCGCCCTGATGCGCCAGGTTTGACGCTACGTAGCGGTCCGCAAGCACGATTTTGCCCGCGGCAAGAGCCGATTCGATGCCGGCTTTGGATTCCAGGCGGTCGCCCGCATAGAGCAGAGCGGAAAAATGCGGATCGACCGCCGCCAATGAGCCGAAGTCTCCGTTCAGGAACTGCGCCACAAGCTTGCCGAAAAAGCCGCCATAGTTGGGAAAGCTGATTTGCGAAAACGCAATTCCCCGGCGGCTGAATTCGCGAGCGAGCGCCTCAATCTGCGTGCGTTTTCCGGAGCCGTCGATTCCTTCAAGAACAATGAGCTTTCCGCGAACAGGCATCGAATTAATGGCCAGTTTAGCAGTCGGGAGCGACTCGTGACTAGTGGTTCGTGGCGCCATGCTAGAATCGCGGCGATGCCGGAGCAAATCATTTCGATTGCGGAGAATCTAACGCGCATTCGCGAGCGAATTGCGCGCTCGGCAGAACGGGTTGGGCGGCGCCCGAACGAAATCGCGCTCGTCGCCGTGTCGAAGACTTTTCCGGCGGAGGCGGCACGCGCTGCTTACGATGCGGGCCTGCGCGAGTTTGGCGAGAATCGCGTGCAGGAGTTCGAAGCGAAGCACGCCCAGCTCGCGGATTTGGATGCCACTTGGCACCTGATCGGACACCTGCAAAGCAATAAAGCGAAACGCGCGGCCCAGCTCTTCAGTCGCGTGGATTCGATGGACAGCCTCGCACTGGCGCAAAAGCTGGATTTGGCGGCTGACGATCAGGAGAAACGCCTGCCCGTATTGATCGAAGTCCATCTGAGCGGCGAGTCCACGAAGAGCGGCGTCTCGGAAGCGGATTTGCCCGGTCTCGCCCAGGCAGTTTTAGCGCTTGCCCATCTCGACCTGCGCGGTCTCATGACGGTCCCGCCCTATTCCGACGACGCGGAGCAAGTCCGCCCATACTTCCGGAAGCTGCGAGAACTGCGCGAGCAATTGAGCCAGAGGCTGGGAAGGCCGCTTCCCACCCTCTCGATGGGGATGAGCCACGATTTCGAAGTCGCAATCGAGGAAGGTGCGACCGAAATCCGCCTTGGTACAGCGCTATTCGGACGGCGGAGCGCACTCTAGGTCGCTGCACGCCGAATCAGCCGTTGTCATTTGTGCAGTTCGAATAATTTCTTGTAGTCGTGATTGTTTTCCTCGCAGATGTACTCCTGAATGTCCCATTCCGGATGCAGCGTGAAAGTACCCGCTTCGGTCCACGGCGCGGCAAATACGTTCGGATCTTCGATCGTCGCCGAGTACTTCAGCGTGTCGTACCTCGTGCGTTCGAACCGCTCGACTAGATGGTAGGCCGTCGTGTGCCGGTACTCGCCCACCCCCACTTTGTCGTTCACGCCGATCACGTCCACGACGAGCGTGTCTCCCTCCCAGTGCCCCACCGAATTCCCCATCCACGTGGGATCGAGATCCTTCGGATGATCGCGCCCGTCCATCGGAATCACCCGAAAATAGTCGCCCGCCTCGTACAGAATCACAACCTGCTTCGGCGTTTGCACGATCTGAATTGGATACGGCTCGCCGATCGTGTCCGGCACTCCCCGTGGCAGGCAAACTTCTCCGAGTGAAAACGTGTATTCCGGCCCAACCTTGTACTTCTCCGCCCCGGGTTTCAGTTTGATCTCGTCGATGGTCTTGATCGAATGGAAAGGTGCAATATAGAGCCCATTCAGATCCGGCTTGCCGTCCGGCGTCCGCGGCGCGGGACCGCGCATCATTGCTTCGCTCACGGACGGCCTGCCCGCCAGCTCACCTTCTGGCGCGCGCGCCGCTGCAGCCGACGAGCCCGTAACGGTGACGGTAACCGTCCGCGTGTCGTTCCCGGTGCCGTTGCCGCCTCTCGCCAGTAACGAATAGGTTGTCGTCACCGTCGGAGTCACCGTACGGCTGTCCCGCGTCGCCACGATCCCAATTCCTTGATCGAGCTCGATGCGATCCGCGTTTACCACTTCCCATTGCAGCGTCACCGACTGGCCCGCCTGGATAGACGCGGCGCTCGCGGTGAAACTTAAAATCTTCGCCGACGGCCCCAGCGGAAATCCATCGCGCGGCAGCTGTTTTGGCCCGGGCGTCTGCTGCGCAGGAGCTTGCTGGGCCGCCGCTCCCAATGTGAAAGTCATCGCCAGAGCAATCGCCGCCGTAATCATCGCCAATACAAAATATTTCCTTAGAGTATTCATAATAATTACCTGCCTCCTCAGGCTTCGGACGAATTTCCGTCTCGTGCCTCCCCGTGGCGAATCGTATTCTCCTGCTGCGCCCGACACAACCGATTTCCCGCTGCTGGATATCGCCGCCGCTGTTGCTTATTACGTTTAAACCCATCTGCGATCGTCGCTTCTGATCGCAGAAGCCTGGGTCGGTTCCTCGAAGAAAATCGAAAAAGGGCAGGCTGAGCCAACGTTGAACGAACGGCCAGTAGACGTTTTCGGTTCACTTCTGCCATCGTGTGTGTGACAAGAAATACTTGTCAGCTATCTCGACGAGAGCCGAACACTCCTTGACAACTGACGATCCGCTCAGAAGGGCTCTCGGGTCGACGCTGAGTCGAGCCTGGGAAACTGGCTACGTCCCGCGCCACTGATCACTTTTCACCGATCACAAACCAAGTGACACACCACGCCAAGCAAATTCATGCTTGAGTCGCTGAAAACACGGGAAGGCGACGCCTGCAAAGTGACACAAAACTTCGAGGGGCAGACTCGCAAATCCCAGGCGTATCGGCGCTGGCTGCAAAGCGCTAGGAATAGCGGAGCCAGCGGACCAGTTCGGGCAGCGTGGGTCGCTTGCCGTACATCAGGATTCCAACGCGATAAATCTTGGCGGAGCCGAGAACCACAACCGCGATAGAAAGCAGCAATAAAACGATGGACAGCGCCAATTGCCAAAGCGGCGGTGTCTGGAGCGACACCCGCAGCGGCATCAGCACCGGCGAAAAGAACGGAATCTCGGAAAGAATCACCGACAGCCTCGACGTCGAGTCGTTCAGAACCACGCTGTAAATCAGCATCGTGAATACCAGCGGCGCCATCGCAATCCATTGCAGCTGCTGCGCATCCTGTTCGTTCGAGCAAGCCGCGCCCACCGCGGCGAACATCGCCGAGTACAGGAAGTAGCCGCAGAAGAAATAGATCACCGCGCAGATCATCAGCGATGCGGGCACGTGAATGCCGGACATGATAGACCCGGCGCCGCCCATTGCTGCCATCGCCACTCCGTAGGAGCCCAGCAAGACCACGGTCGTGCCCCAGATCAGGAATTGCGTCATCGCCACTCCGGCGACGCCGAGAATTTTCCCGGCCAGAAGCTGCGAAGGCGTCACGGCGGAGATCAGCACCTCCATCGTCCGGGTGGTCTTTTCCTCCAACACCGATCGCATCGTGATGATGCCGTACATCAGCAGGGACATGTAGAGCAGGATCACAAGCGCGACCGCGATTCCGAATGTCTGGCCCCTCTCGACGGATTCGCCCTCTTTGGTGACTTTCATGACCTTGAAGTCAGCGCTTTTGACCAACTCACGGACGTTGTCCACGTGAATTCCGCGAGCCTTCAAACGCGCTTCGACCACAGCTTCGTTGACGGCCGAGGTGATCGGCCCGAGCAGCGAGAAATTTCCGGCATTCTTCGTATGCAGCTCGACCGAATGGCTGACGTCGGCGGGAATCACGAGATAGCCGTCGAGAGCACCGGCGTTGATCTTGCTGCGCAAATCCTTTTGCATAGCCTCGGGATCGGCCGGCCTGTCAATCGATTCGACTACATTGAATTGTGGCTGGCCATTCGACAGCCGTGTATCCAGGCCGCTCGCTACCGAGGGCGCGATTCCGCCGACTTCGTCCACGATGGCGATCCGCATCGCCTGCGAGGATTGATGGCCAACGAGAAACACGATGAGCAACGTCACTCCGACGCCGAGCAGCGGTACAATCACCGTGCCGATCACGAAACCCCTCGTTTTCACGCGGGTGATGTACTCGCGCTTGATGATCAGCCAGAGTTTATGCACGAGTGGTTTTCTCGATGAAAATGTCGTTAAGAGAAGGCTCGAGCAGCTCGAAACGGCTGATCTGCACGCCGGACTGGACGGCCGACCGCAGAATCTCCTGCGGGTCGGCGCCGGGTTTCAATTTCGCTTCAACGCCCGTGCCAAACCGGTTGACGGAAACGATCGCAGGGCTATTCAGGAAAGCGTCGGAGCCGGTGAATTCGATGTGCGCGGTGTTCTTGCCGTAGGAATGCTTGATGGTGCGCAGATCGCCGTCCAGGACGTTCTGGCCATGATTGATCAGGCAGATCGAGTCGCACATTCTTTCGACCTGCTCCATGCGATGCGTCGAAAGAATGATGGTCGATCCTTGATTGCGCATTTCGAGCATCACGTCCTTGATCATCGCGGCATTCACCGGATCGAGACCCGAAAACGGCTCGTCCAGAATCACGATGGGCGGCTTGTGAATTACTGAAGTGATGAACTGCACCTTTTGCTGCATGCCCTTCGACAGATCCACCATTTTCTTCTCGGACCATTCGCTCAAGTCAAAACGAGCGAGCCATTCGCGGGCGCGCCGGTCCGCCTCCCGTTCCGTGAGCCCGTGAAGAGCGGCGAGAAAAATGATGAGCGCGCGAACCTTCATCCGCGGATAGAGGCCGCGCTCCTCGGGCAAATAGCCGATCGAATCGCGCGATTCGTCGGTGACCGGCTTGTCGAGCACCCGAATCGTGCCTTCGTCGGGCGCGAGGATATTCATGATCATGCGGATCGTGGTGGTTTTGCCGGCGCCATTGGGACCGAGCAAGCCGAGCACGGCGCCCTCCCGCACACGCAGGTTGACGGCATTGACGGCGGTCACGGAGTCGTACGTTTTGGTGACGTTTTCGATTGATATCGCGTCCATGGATTCCTTACTGCCGAGAAACAGCGTACATCTTCGCACAGTCCATACGGCTGGCGGGCGCCGGTTGTTTCATGTGCCTGTAAGAAACCTCCAATCTAGTCCGGCAGGCGCTGGCCGGTTGTCTCCCTTCCAAACGGGAGGAGGAATAGCCCAAGGATGAAAGGAATTGCCGTGAGGGCCACGGGGATACCAATCGTATGAAAGTGCGAGACGCCCGCTCCCACCATGAAGGAAAAGCCCGCGCCCACAAACCGGCCGACGGAAGTGGCAAACGCGAAGGCGCTGCCGCGGCACATGGTCGGATATTGTTCCGGCAGCCAAAGGGTGTACATGGCGAAGTTCGCGCCGCCGATTCCGAGGAAGAACATGCCGACGAAAAACCAGGTCATTGCGTTCTGAGCCAGGTAAAAAGCCAAACCGAAACTGGCGCTGATCGAAATAGCCATGATGACGAAAAACACTCCCAACGTCAGGCGCCGACCGAGCCTCTCGGCAATCCACGGGAGAGGAAGGCAACCGACTATTGTGCCCACCGAAAGCACTACCGTGGCATAGGTGGCCAGTTTCGGCGCGAGACCGGTGGCCAGATGCATGCGGCCGGCAATCTCGTTGACTCCGGTCGGGACGTACACGGTACCGGCCCACAACCCGATAATTGAGATCAAGACATACGCGGAGTTCAGCAGCGTGCGCCAGCGGTATTCCGGTTTGAAGATCGTAACGAACGGGCTCGCAACCCGCTTGGCGCGAGCCTTCCAACGCTCCGGCTCGCGGACACTGTAAAGAATCAACCCGATCAAAATCGCAGGCGCCCCTCCGATCATGAACATCGGCCGCCAACCGTGGTTCTCGCCGATAAAATGGTTTGCGAGAGCCGCGAGAAAGAATCCAAAATAATAGCCGGTGTGCATGTAGCCCGCGCCCATCTTGCGGCGATCCTCGGGCCACTCTTCGGCGACGAACGTTCCGCCCATCGCCCATTCGCCGCCGATTCCTACGCCGGCGAGCAACCTGCAGATCGCGACCTCCCAAATGTTCTGACCGAAAGCCGCCAGAAATGTGAACAGCGAGTAGCAAAGGATCGTGAACGCAAGGGTGCGCACGCGGCCGTATCGATCGGCTACAGGTCCCCAGATGAACGCCAATCCCCATCCTACGAGAAAAAGGGCAAACAGCAGCCCACCGTAGAAGCCTACATTGGCAACAGTTGCCGGAATACCCGACTTCGGCAAAAGCTCGCGCATCGCCGGGACCAGAACGAGCGCGTAGATGAAGGAGTCCATTCCATCGAGCGCCCATCCGGCCCACGAGGCCCAAAAACCGCGCACCTGGTTCTTCGTAAGCGGAGTCTTCGGGGACGATGGCATGGGAAATGTTTGAAGAGCGAGGATTGTACGAGGGGAATCGAACCGAGGCAAGGAGTTCCCGCGCGGCGAATCCGGCTCGGCAAAAGAGCAGCGAATGATATGTTCTGATGTGATACAGCGGGCAACAAATGGAAATTAAAGAACGCGATGGCGCGGTCGAGATTACGGTACGTGTGGCGCCGAGATCTAGCCGCAACGCCGTCGGGGGCAAATACAACGGCGCGCTGAAGGTGCGGTTGACGGCGCCACCCGTGGACGACCGCGCGAACCACGCGCTCTGCCGGTTGCTGGCAGAGCGTTTGAAGGTGCCCGTCTCGGCTGTTAGAATCGTCGCGGGCGAAAAGAGCCGGACGAAGCGCGTCTCGATCGCGGGCGTATCGCGCCTGCAGGTCGCGGCGCTGTTCGAAGCGAAACCAGCCTGATCGGTCGAACTGGCTTCGTAAAATGCTTTCTTGAGTGGAGAGTCAGACCATCGTCATGCCAGACATCAAGGCGATCCAAACGGAATTGAGGGCCAGCAAGACGGACGGCTGGCTTTTCTACGACCATCACCATCGCGACCCGATCGCCGTCCGAATTCTCGGTCTTGGCGACAACGGGATGGCGACGCGGCGGTGGTTTTACTTCATTCCTTCGCGGGGCGAGCCCCGAAAATTGGTACATCGAATCGAACAAGGCGCGCTCGATTCGCTTACGGGACGTAAGCAGGTCTATGCAGGATGGGACGAGCTTCATACCCAACTGCGGAAACTTCTTTCCGGCGCCCGAAAGATCGCCATGCAGTATTCGCCCGAAAATAACATTCCCTACATCGGACTGGTGGACGCCGGAACAGTCGAGCTGGTGCGGAAGCTAAAGAAGAAAGTGGTCACGTCCGCGGACCTGGTCCAGAAATTCGAGGCCGTATGGACGCCCGAGCAGCTCGCATGGCATCTGGAGGCGGGCGAAATTGTGGACCGCATCACAAGCGCAGCTTTTGAACGCGCGGCCGCCCGGGTGCGAGAAGGCCAGCCCCTCA